>Ga0209381_1000296_pt1 | contig 135379 bp, 98 predicted proteins | sample DewCreD2012metaG_FD_184111 | JGI IMG/M metagenome (GOLD analysis project Ga0209381, IMG submission 184111) | Hot spring sediment bacterial and archeal communities from British Columbia, Canada, to study Microbial Dark Matter (Phase II) - Dewar... ...
GCGTGAGCCCATAGCCCCGTTCGCTGATGACGGGTTGGCCGCCGGGGAGGTTGCGGGCGCGGGCGCAAGCAGGGTGGTGGTCATGGCCCCAGCTTACAGCCCCCTGCAAGAAACTGAGGTGCGCCCCTGTGAAGAAGTACGCCGGCCCGCCGGCTTTACACGCCGGGGTCGGATGTTAATGTCACACGCATGTCCGCGCCCCTCGACGACACCGATTTTATAGACCGTGATTTGCTTGCCAGCCGGGCCGCGCGACCGGCGGCGACACTGGCGCCTCCCCCGCCGATGAACTCGCCCACCCCGCCACCCGCCGGCCGGCCGCCCACGCGCGAGGAACTTGAAAGTCACCTCACCGCCAAACATCAGCAACTCGCCGAACTCAAGGCCCGCCAGGAGGCCATTGAGCGCGAGCGCGTGGCGCTCGAGGAGGCGCGGCGCCGCCAGGCCGAGTTCGAGACCGGCCGCCCGGAGATGATCCAGCACCTCACGCGCGGACTCGAACTGCTGTCCCGGGCGGAGTTCACCGCCCGCCGCGAGGCGGAACAGATGGCCAAGACCCTCGCCGGCTTGCGCGAAGCCCTCGAGGCCGTGAACGCCCTCAAACCGGAAACCTGGACGCCGGAGACCTGGCAAACCGAGCTGACCCGCGCGCTTACCACCCTCGAAAACGCGCGCATGGAGTGGAACTCGGCCCGACTCAAATGGCCGGTCCTGAACGGCGACCCCGGCGTTCCGGCGGGTTCAGCCGCCCCGCCCGGCCCGGCCGGGATCGGCGGGCTGATGGCCGGCCGGGGTTTCGGCGAGCTGTGCAAGCTGGGTCTGGCGCTCACCTGGCCGTTGGCGGCGGTGGCCTTGCTGGCGTTGATTATACTGACCGTCGTGCTGCTCCGGTTGTGAACCGGTGGTTTCGGGGCGCATGAAGCTGTTCACCCGCAAAGCCGATCCGATCCGCGAACACGAGCGCCAGCTCAGCGCGCGGCTGGCGGAGTTGCAGTCCCAGATCGCCAGCCTCAACGCGCAGATCGCTCAGGAACAGGCCCAGCCCAGGCTCCGCTCCACCGCCCAGCCGCACGCCGCGCCGGCGCCAGCCGAGCCCGCTTTCGAAGAGGTGAGCCATCAGCGCGTGACGAATCCCTTCGTGGGCGAAAGCACGCCGGCGCATTACAACGAACTGGGTGTCCGCAAATACGATCCGCTGGCCCGGCTGCGCCGCTGGTGGAGCCAGATGCGCGGCACCACGACGTCCAATCCCACCCTGGTGCGCTACCTGGCGGCCGGCAACGTGCAGGGCCTCAAACCGCTCCGCTACGAAAAGCGCGTGGCGCGCAACCGGTTTCTGGCATTGTTGGGCGTGTTCATCCTCCTGATTTGGGGGCTGATCTATTTCTACAACCGATGACCTGCGCCGCCCGGCAGGACGGGACGAATTCGAAGATTGTTGGGTCGTGGTTGTTTGTCGCGGTTCGGGTCTCATCCCGTGCCTCGGCCCTTGAACTTCAACTCTGGCGGCGCTCGCCCAAACCAGGGTCGTGATTTGTCACGCGCGGTCGAGTCCAGTAAATATTCGGCTAAACACCTATGCCAGCGACGAACCACACAGCCATCCTCCCCACCCCGGAGGGCGAATTCACGGCGGTTTTCAGCGACCGCGGACTCGCGGAACTGCATTTCCCCAATTCCCGACACAAAGCGACCGCCCCGGCCGGGGCGTTGCCCGCTGCGCAGCGACGCTGGGCCACGCTCACCGCGCGGGCGCTCGTACGGGTGCTCGCGGGCCGGCCGGCTGGCGAGCTGCCTCCGCTGGACGAAACGGGCACGGCGTTTCAACGCGCCGTGTGGCGGGCATTGCGCGCGATCCCACCCGGCCAGACCCGCAGTTACGCCGAGATCGCCCGCATCCTGGGGCGTCCGCCGGGCGCGGCGCGCGCGGTGGGCCAGGCCTGCGGCGCCAACCTGATCCCGGTGCTGACGCCCTGCCATCGCGTGCTGGCGGCGGGGGGGAAGTTGGGCGGTTTTTCGGGCGGGCTCGAATGGAAACGGCGCCTGCTCGCGCGCGAGGCGGCAGGTAAGGTCGGTTAAATAAATGGAAGGGCTGGAAGGCTAAATAGCGGCGCCACAGCGCTTTTTTCACGATTCAACTTTTTAACCTGTTCAAGCCGACTCAAAGCCCGTTGAGCCGGTCAATCAATTCGCGCAGCCGGCCGTAGGATTTCCGGTCAAAGCCGAAGGCAATTCGCGGCAGTGCCACGAAATCGTCATCCTCGCGCTCCTCGGGCAGGGCGTCCACCACTCGCACCGGCTTGCCTTTGATGATGTCGGCAAAGTCCTCGTTGAGCGCCGTGAGCGCCGTTTCCGACGGGCGATGCTGGAGCCGGATGACCAGTTCCTCGCCCACGAAGCGACTGGAGTGATAGTTCCGGTAGAATCGGGTGATCCATGTTACGGCCTGCTCGGGGCGGTCGGTGATCTGGTACAGGTTCAGATCCTCCGGTGAGATCAGGCCGTTGCCCAGGAGATGGTCACGGATATGCCGGTCCCAGGTCTTCCAGAAGTCCCCGCCCGGCCGGTCAATCAGGACCAACGGCATGAGCTGGCTCTTGCCGGTCTGCATCAGCGTGAGCGCCTCGTAGCCTTCGTCGAGCGTGCCGAAGCCGCCCGGAAACAGCGCCAGCGCGTCCGAGTGGCGGATGAAGGTGAGCTTGCGGGTGAAGAAATACTTGAATGTGATCAGCTTGGCGTCGCGCTCGATTACCGGGTTGGCTGCCTGTTCCCACGGCAGACGGATGTTCGCGCCGAAACTCATCTCCGGTCCCGCGCCTTCGTGACCGGCCCGCATGATGCCGCCACCCGCGCCCGTGATGACCATGAAGCCCGCCGCGGCCATCCGACGACCGAACTCAACCGCCTGCCGGTACTCGGCCCGGGACGGCTCGGTGCGCGCCGAACCGAAGATGGTCACTTTGCGCCGGCCGGCGTACGGCGCGAAGACCTTGAAAGCCTGGCGTAGCTCGCGCACGGCGGTCTGGATGACCCGCACGTCGCCGCGGTGCTCGATGTCGCGCAGCACGCGCAGCGCGTTCTCGATGATGTCGGCCACAAGGTCGGCGTTGTGGCCATTGCCGGCGGCGGTAATCAAGGCCTCGATCTGCGGGTTCAGGGCGGAGGAGCGGCGGGCCCGGTCACGCCGGGCGGGTTTGCGCATGCCCGCAGGGTAGCAAGCGGCCGCGCCACGGCAAGGCTGATGCCGGAGGCACGGTGTCAACGCCCGTCAGGATCGTCTGGCTTGCCGGACAAGCATCCGCCGACCTGCACTTCATCCCTTCGCCGGGAAGGCCCATCCGACCTGATCGCACCAGCCGACAGTGACCAGTACGGCTTCAACCGCAACCACACCGGAAAACCGCTTGCCAAGGCGGCGGAGGGCGTTAGCCTGCGCGGCTGCCTGGGCGCCATGTGTGTGGCCGCCCGCTAGAGGCTGAGAAACAACAGTCAACGCAGAACCTAACCTCAACCTCCGTTGCCGCCGCAACGCCGGTGCCGTTAGGCAATGGAGCCTTCGCCGGGGATTCGCCCCCCGACCAAGTCTCCCGCAGTCAGCAAGCAGCCAGAGCCGTATTATGCTCACCATGGAAGAGGCCCTGAAGCAAAGCGCCCAGCGCTTTGCCCCGGGCGAAATCGTCAAAGGAACCGTGATCGAAGTCCGCCCCCGCGAAGTGCTCGTGGACATCGGGTACAAGAGCGAGGGTATCATCTCCCGCGGCCAGTTCGAGGACCTCCCCGACCTCAAAGCCGGGGACGTCGTGGATGTGTTCATCGAACGCCTAGAGGACAAGGAAGGCATGGTGGTTCTCTCGCGGGAAAAGGCCGAGTTCAAGAAGAACTGGGAACGCATCCTCACCATCTGCAACGAAGGCGGCACCATCGAGGGCAAGGTCAAGGCGGTGGTTAAGGGCGGTCTGCTCGTCAACATCGGCGTGGAGGCGTTCCTCCCCGCTTCGCAGGTGGACATCACCTCGCCCAAGAACCTCCAGGCTTACGTGGGCAACACGTACCGCTTCAAGGTGGTCAAGCTGCACCCCGAGCGGCAGAACATCGTGCTGTCCCGCCGCGAGCTCATCGAGCAGGAACGCCAGGAGCGCCGAACCAAGCTGCTCAGCGAACTTGTGCCGGGCGACGTCATCAAAGGTACGGTGAAAAACATCACCGACTTCGGCGCGTTCATTGATCTCAACGGCTTGGACGGCCTGCTGCACATCACGGACATGTCCTGGGGTCGCATCAGCCACCCCAGCGAGATGCTCAAGGTGGGCCAGGAACTCGACGTGGTGGTCCTGGACGTCAACCGCGAGAAAGAACGCGTCAGCCTGGGCCTCAAGCAAAAGAGCGCCAACCCCTGGGACAACATCGAGTCCAAATACCCCATCGGCTCCAGGGTCAAGGGCAAGGTGGTCAACCTTGTTCCCTACGGCGCGTTTGTGGAGCTCGAGCCCGGCGTCGAAGGCCTGGTGCATGTCACCGAGCTTTCCTGGACCAAGCGCGTGGCCAAAGCGAGCGACGTGCTCAAGCAGGGCCAGGAGGTGGAAGCGATGGTTCTGGGCATCAACCGTGACGAACAAAAGATTTCGCTCGGCATCCGCCAGCTCGAGGCCAATCCGTGGGAGCTGTCTCGCGAAAAGTACCCGCCCGGCACCCGGGTCAAAGGCAAGGTGCGCAACCTCACCAGCTACGGCGCCTTCGTCGAGCTCGAGGACGGCCTCGACGGCATGGTGCATGTCTCGGACCTCTCCTGGACGCGCAAGATCAACCACCCCTCCGAGGTGCTCAAGAAGGGCGACGAGATCGAGGCCGTGGTGCAGGAGGTGGATGTGGTCAACCAGCGCATTTCGCTGAGCGTGAAACATCTCACCGAGGACCCGTGGGAGCACATCGAGAAGTACTACAAGGTCGGCGACCTGGTTACCGGCAAGGTCACCAAGCTCGCCAGCTTCGGTGCCTTCATCGGCCTGCAAAACGAGATTGACGGCCTCGTGCACATCTCGCAGGTGAGTGAGGAGCGCGTTGAGAAGATCAAGAGCGTGCTCACGGTCGGCCAGGAGGTCACCGCGCGCGTGATCAAGATTGACCGCGCCGAGCGGCGTATCGGCCTGTCCATCAAGGCCGCGAACTACACACAGGAACAGCTCAAGGTCGAGCAAGCCCTGCTCGACCAGCTCAAGCCGGGCGAGGACCTCGTGGCCTTGCAGCGCGCCTTCGACGCCGCGGAGGAATCCAAGGCCGCCGAGGAAGAACAGACCAAGTAAGCTCCGGGGTGCCCGGCATCGCCTGCGGATGCCGGTGACGTCATCTCTGCCAGGCGGGCGGACCTCCGGGTCCGCCCGCTTTTTGCGTTTCTACCATGTTCACACGCAGCAACAAGACGCATCGCGTTTTCTTGGATGCAACCCTCTTTCCCGCAACGGCGCGAGCTGTCGTGCACCGCAAGCTGCTGCTGGATTTGCCGGAACGCCGCTTTGTCTCCGCCCATCTCGCACCTCAACCAGCGGGCCCGTGCAGTTGAAGCCAACTTCACTCCGCTCCTGTCACGGCAACCACGACAGCGTGCTGAACACGCCCCTCGCGCCCACTTGCAACCAAAAACCGCCGGAGCGCGGGGCGTATTGCAAGCCCGCCCCGTTTCTGACCGCCGGCTGGGTGGGCACAGCAATCTCGCCATTCTCGCTGGCCTCGTGGAATCCCGGGCCCTAGCGGCCGCTCGCGTGAACCACCGGTCTTGGGACGGTTTCAACGACCTGCCAGCCATGCCCGCGCTGCCCAACCTGTCGGTTCCACTGGCCCACCGGCTGGCCGCGCCAGTTGCCGAGACCCGGCGGCCCGGAGCTAGCCGGAGTTGCGGCGGCCGGAACTGCGCTTATCGTGAGCGGCGTGCGACGGCTCAAGAGCAGCGTGGCGATGCTGTTGCTGGCCCTGTGGGTGCCGGTAAGCATGCATTGCGCCTTGGAGCTGTTGCCCGGCATGCATTGGCTGCAGTGCTGCTGCGCTGACGACTCGGAGAATCAAACCCCATCTGACTGCGGCCAACAGTCGTGCGGTTCGCTGGAGACGGGCGCCGTGAAGGTGGAAGAGCGGGTGGTCTCCGTGCCGTTGCCCCCGCTGTGCCCACTGCTGCCGATGCTGGTGTTGACGGCGGACGTGCTTCCCCTCCCGGGCGTCGAAACCGGGCAGTTCAACCCGGTACCGCCCGAACTGACGCCGCGCTGGCGGTTCGCCTTCCGCGCCGCGCGGCCGCCGCGCGCCCCTTCCCTCGTTTCCCGATCCGTCCCTGTGCGGCCTGAATAGTCGCCGGGACTCTCGTCACGGACGCGGTGTGCCTTCATGCCGCGCTGATTATTCCCTTTGCTGTGAAATTTGTGTTGGACGTCCATGAACCGAAGGATTCGAGAACTTGTCTGGTTGCTTGTGGTGGCGAGCGCCACGGGCGGAGACTGGAAGCCGCCTGCTCTGGCGGCAGACGCCGCGTCGCCCGCCGAGCCGGTCGCGGCGGTGGCGGCAGAGACAAACACCCTTACGCTGGAGCGCGCTGTCCGGCTGGCGCTGGCGCACAACCCCGAACTGCGCGCCGCGGCCAGCCGGGTCGAAGCCACCGCGGGCCGCGCGTATCAGGCCTGGCTTTGGCCCAATCCCGAATTGGAACTTGCCATCGAAGACGGGCCGACCAGCGGCGGCGTCATCACCGACGCCAAGCAGACCGTGGGCGTGGCGCAGACGCTGCCCTTTCCCGGCAAGAAGAAGCTGGATCACGCCATCGGCACGGCGGCTATCCGCGCCACCGGGGCGGAACTAGACCTGCGCCGGCGGGACCTGGTCCGGGACGTGAAGATCGCGTTCTTTCAGGTGCTGGCGGCGCAGGAGCTGGTGACCGTGGCCGGGCAGTTGGTCCGGGTGGCTGAGGCCGCCGCGCAGACCGCCCGCAAGCGCGTCGAGGCCGGCGCCGCCGCCGACCAGGAACAGTTGCGCTCCGAAATCGCGCTGGAACAGGCTCGAGTCGAACGGGCGGGTTTTGAGCGGGAACTGGCCATCGCGCGGCAAAGCCTGGCCACGCTGCTGGGCCGACCCGATTTGAAAGACGTCCCGGTCAGCGGCGCGCTCGCCAAGACGGTGGATGTCGCTTTGTTCGAGCAACGGCCGGAGCGTTGGCTCATCTCGCATCCCAGCGTCGTGGCGGCGCGCGCGGCGCGCGAGCAGGCCGACCTGGAACTGCGCCGCGCCCGGCTGGAGCCGTATCCCGACGTGAAGTTGGGCGTGGCGGGCGGACGCGAAGGCGCCCCCGACCGGGATTCCATTGTGGAGTTCCGGGTGTCCCTGCCGTTGCCCATCATTGACCGCTCCCGGGGACGGAAACAGGAAGGCCGAGCCAACCTCGCCATCGCGGAGGCCGAGGCCGTGGCCATCGAGCAGCGCCTGTTGCAGGCATGGGGCACCGCCAGTTCGCGGCTTCGGACGGCCGCGGAGCAAGTGGCCAACTACCGCGAGCGCCTTCTGCCAAAGGCCAATCAGGCCCTGCGGCTGGTGCAGGTCGGCTTCGAGGAAGGCAAATTCGGCTTGATCGACCTGCTGGACACGCAGCGCACCGCCGCCGAAGCGCGGCTGGCGTACCAGCAAAAGCTCCTCGAACTGAACATTGCCCAGGCCGAACTCGAAGCGCTGCTGGACCTGCCTGCCGCGACGGCTGGGGCGTGGGCAGGCGCAACGCCGGCGCCGGGCCGGCCTCCATTCTCGCCCGAACCAAGGTAAGAACGACCATGAAGACCACCACTTTGACACTGTTTGGAATGAGTCTGCTGGCTGGCACGCTCGTGCTGGCCGGCTGCTCGAAGAAAAACGAGCCGCTGAGCCACGACCAGGACGACGGCCACCGGCACGGAGCTGCGGCAAAAACAGACGCCGCCGCGGTGGCCAAGTGCGCCAGGCACAATTCGCCGAAAGCGCTCTGCTTCATCTGCGACCCCGCGCTGCGCGCCAAGGATCGCCTCTGGTGCACCGAGCATGACCGCTACGAGGATCGCTGCTGGGAATGCCATCCCGAGGCGCGCGACAAAAACCGCCCGTTCTGCGACGCACACCGCCTCTACGAGGACGAGTGTTTTCTGTGCCGGCCGGAGTTGAAACCGAAGACCACGGCCGAAGTTTCGAGCGGCACGCCAGCCGCGTCGCTCATGTGCAAGGAACACGGTGTGCCGGAGGCCGAATGTGGCATCTGCCATCCGGAACTCGCGGGCAGACTCCAGCCGGGTCAGTCGGTGAAAGTGCGTCTGCCGGCACCGGATTCGGCGACGATGGCCGGCGTGCAGACCGGCACTCCGAGTGTGGGCGGGCTGGCCGATGGCATCGAATGCTTCGCGGAACTGGCCTTCAACCAAAACAAGCTGGCCCAAATCGTCGCGCCGGTGGGCGGCATCGTGCAGGAGGTCGCGGTGGACCTTGGGACCCGGGTCGAGGAGAAACAGGTGGTCGCCCGAATCTGGTCCGCCGCCATCGCCGAAACGGTGGCCAAAGCGGTGCTGACCCATCAGACGCTGGAGCGCGAGCGCAAGCTGCGCGCGGAGCGGGTGACTTCGCTGAAGGACCTTCAGCAAGCCGAGGCCGAACACCGCGCGGCCTGCCAGCAGGCGCGGACGCTGGGCTTCAGCGAGGAGCAGATCGACGCCTTCGGCACGCAGCCGGACGAACCGGTTTATCTGGAGATTCGCGCGCCGTTCGCCGGGGAAATCATCGAGCGCACGGCCGTGCGCGGCGCCCTGGTCGAGGCGGGCCGGCCGCTGTTCACGCTCGCCGACCGGTCCACGATGTGGGCAATGCTGAACCTCCCCGAGGCGGCGTTGGGCCAGGTGCGCCCAGGCCAGACGGTCGAGCTGCAACTGGATTCGATTCGGGGCCGGACCTTCACCGGCAAGCTCACCTGGGTCGGCGCGGAAGTGGACGAACGCAGCCGCATGGCGCGCGCGCGGGCGGAAGTCCCCAATCCCGATGGCGTGCTGCGGTCCCGGATGTTTGCCCGCGCGCGGATCCTGACGCGCTACGCCAACGGCGCGTTGGTGCTGCCGGCCTCAGCCATTCTACGGGTGGAAGGCCGGCCGCTGGTGTTCGTAAAACGGGCGGACGATCTGTTTGAGGCGCGGGCGGTGCGGTTGGGCGCGAAGTTCAATGGCCGCGTTGAAGTAGTCGAGGGCTTGCAGCCGCAGGAGCAGGTTGTGGTCGCGCACGGGTTCCCGCTCAAGTCGCAACTGCTCATTTCGCGTCTCGGCGCGGGCTGCGCGGAGGAATAAACCCATGTGCAGAACCAACCCGAGCCGTGTCGCGCAGGCTTCCGGCCTGCCGGTTGAAGTGGCTTCCACCAGCGCGCCGGGCCGCAGCAGCTTCCTGCTGCGCGAACCTGGAGCAGGATGCGCCGCCAACCAGCAGGCAAGGATGCCTGTGCTACGCCTGATCCCCATGCTCAACCGGCTCATCAATCTCTCGCTGAACAACCGGCTGCTCATCGGCGTCCTTTCGGCCGTGCTCATCGTCGTGGGCGGACGCTCGCTGCTGCACCTGCCGCTGGACGCCTTCCCCGACACGACACCGGTGCAGGTGCAAATCAACACCGGCGTTCCCTCGCTCAATCCGCAAGAAGTGGAGCAACAGGTCACGCAGCCGATCGAACTGGCCATCGGCGGCCTGCCCGGACTCCAAAACGTGCGCTCGGTTTCCAAGTTTGGCCTGTCGCAGGTCGTGGCCACGTTCGACGATCGCACCAGCATTTACCTGGCGCGGCAGCTCATCATGGAGCGGCTGCAAAGCGTCGAGTTGCCCGAAGGCATCGCGCGTCCGCAGCTTGGCCCCATCTCCACCGGGCTGGGCGAGGTGTTCCATTACGTCGTGCGCTCGGACAACACCAACCGCACGCTGACCGAATTGCGCGAGTTGCACGACTGGGTGGTGAAGCCGGAGTTGCGCAAGGTGCGCGGCGTGGCGGAGGTGAATTCGTGGGGCGGGTTCGAGAAACAGTTCCACGTCATTGCCGAGCCGGAACAGTTGGTCAAATACCACGTCACGCTGGAAGAACTTGTCGAGGCGCTCCAGGCCAACAACCAGAACGTGGGCGGCGGCCAGATCGTGCGCAGTGGCGAATCGTTGCTCGTCCATGGCCTCGGCCTGACGACCAACCCGGAGCAAATCGGCGACATTGTCATTGCGGCGCACGATGGCGCGCCGGTGCGGGTGCGCGACGTGGCCACGGCGCAGGTGGACCACGAAATCCGCCGCGGCGCGGTCACGAGCGCGGGTAAGGGCGAGGTGGTGTTGGGGCTGGGCTTCATGCTCATGGGAGAGAACAGCGCGGTGGTGACGCGAGCGCTCAAGCAGAAGCTGGCCGAAGTGCAGCAATCGCTGCCACCGGACGTGAAGGTGGAAGTGCTCTACGACCGCACCGAACTGGTGGACAAAGTCATCCGCACGGTTGAGCACAACCTGCTGGCCGGCGCGTTGCTGGTCATCGCGGTCTTGTTCGCGCTCCTGGGCAATCTGCGCGCCGGGTTGATCGTGGCGTCGGCGATTCCGCTTTCGATGCTTTTCACCGGCAATTTCATGTTGCAGGCCGGCATCGCCGCCAGCCTCCTGAGCCTGGGGGCGATTGATTTCGGCATCATCGTGGACGGTTCGGTGGTGATGGTGGAAAACGCGATGCGGCGGCTCGTGCAGCGGCAGCACGAACTGGGGCGTGTGCTCACCGCCGAGGAACGCGAGGAAGTCCTGCGCCGCGCGTCGCAGGAGGTCGCCCGACCGGTCGCGTTTGGCGTGGGCATCATCCTCATCGTGTTTTTGCCCGTTCTCACGCTGGAAGGCATTGAGGGCAAACTTTTCAAGCCGATGGCGCTGACCATGATTTTCGCACTGCTCGGCTCGTTGATCCTGTCGCTAACGCTGGTGCCCGTGCTGACCAGTTTGTTTCTGCCCAAGCACCTCAAAGAATGCGACCCGTGGCTGGTGCGGCAGGCCCGGCGGCTCTACGCGCCGACGTTGAACCTCGCGCTGCGCTTCCGCGCGGCTACGCTGCTAGGGGCGATGGCGCTGCTGGCCGGCGCCGTCGTCCTCGCCGCGCGTCTGGGGGGTGAATTCCTGCCGAAGCTGGGCGAAGGCGCGCTCGCCGTCAGCACCGTGCGGCTGGCCGGCGTTTCGCTGGACGAGGCCGTGGCCTGGAACGACCGCATCGAAAAGGCGCTGCTGGCCGAGTTCCCGGACGAGATCGAGCGCGTTTGGTCGCGGCTCGGCACGGCGGAGGTCGCAACCGACCCGATGGGGATCGAGTTGACGGACTTCTTCATGGCGCTCAAACCGCGCGATCAGTGGAAGAAGGGGCGGACACAGGCGGAATTGGTCGAAGCAATGCGCCCGGTGTTTGCCATGCAACCGGGCATGGCGGCCGCGTTCAGCCAGCCCATCGAAATGCGGATGAACGAAATGATCGCCGGCGTGCGCGGCGACGTGGCCATTAAGATTTACGGCGACGATCTGGAGACGTTGCGCGAACTGTCCGGGCAGGTGCAGGTCGTTTTGGCCGGCATCCGCGGGGCAGCGGACATCACGAGCGAACAACTCACCGGCCAGCCGGTCCTGCAGGTGAAGATTGATTCTCCGGCCCTCGCCCGCTACGGCGTGCCCCGGCGCCACGTCCTCAACGTCGTGGAAGCCGTTGGGACCAAGAGGGTGGGGGAGGTTCGCGAGGGACAGCGACGGTTCCCACTGGTGGTCCGCCTGCCCGACCGCCAACGCACCGACCCGGAGGCGTTGGCCGCCACGCTCATCCCTACCGCGGGTGGCGCGGTGCTACCCTTGGACCGTGTCGCCCACATCACCGAGACCGAAGGCCCGGCCAGCATCAACCGCGAATGGGCGCGCCGCCGCGTGACCGTGCAAGCGAACGTGCGCGGACGCGACGTGGCGGGGTTCGTGGCCGAAGCGAAACAGAAAATCGGTGAACAGGTGAAACTGCCTGAAGGCTACGCGTTGGATTGGGGCGGCCAGTTCGAGAACCTGGAGCGGGCGAACCGGCGCCTCAAGTTCGTTGTGCCGATGGCGCTGGGTCTGGTTTTCGTGCTGCTCTACTTCGCGCTCAAGTCGCTGCGCGACGTGCTCATTGTGGCCACGGGCATTCCGCTGGGGGCGGTGGGCGGCGTGCTGGTGTTGTGGCTGCGCGATATGCCGTTCACGGTGAGCGCGGGCATCGGGTTCATCGCCCTGAGCGGCGTGGCCATTCTCAACGGGCTGGTGCTGGTCACGTTTATTCGTCAGCGGCTGGAGGCGGGCACGCCGCTCGAGGCGGCCGTGCGCGAAGGTTGCCTGGTGCGCCTGCGCCCGGTGCTGATGACCGCACTGGTGGCGGCGCTCGGCTTTTTGCCCATGGCGGTGAACACCGGCATCGGCGCGGAGGTGCAGCGGCCGCTGGCCACGGTGGTCATCGGCGGCATCCTCACCAACACGCTGCTGACACTGGTGGTGCTGCCGGCGCTGTACTCGCTGTTCGGGCGGCCGAAGTCTGGGGTCACAGCCACCGCCTGAGCGGCTCGCGCAGCCGGTGAATGCTTGGAATCCGGAACGCGCCGGGCTTGCGCCTCCGCGGAGATCGCCAGTGGCGCGCTGGGGCCGGGTACGCGCCACTGCCGGAAGGTTCCGCACGGCCTGAAGCACCAAAGCTCCCGGTACACGGAGAAAGTGCGCCTGGACGAGTCAAGCCAGCGCAAAAAGCTACCACCCGCAGGTCGCGTTCAACCCAGAGCAAACACTTCCGCCTCCACACGCCGCCGAGGCCGCCAACCTCGTCCTCGTAATTTGCTCTGCCACAACCCACAAACCCGAGTGGCGGGCGGCCGCAACCAAGGTGCCGTGGCGGGCGATCGAGTAGTCCATCGGCGTAAATCGCATCAGCCACGAGACCTAAAATTTCGGGCCGCTCTTTCGAACAATGAAGGGTTAATCAAAAGCAAAAACAGAATAGCCACACCCGCCCGGGCAGAACAGGGTCCGGCACCTCGCTCCTTAAGCGAAGGGAAGAGGCTTGGTCTATCCGGGTATGATGACTATTGGCAATTTCCAATCGGCTCAGCGTTCGCTTCCCCCATTTCCCACCCCATCTGTCTGGCGCCGGGCTGGAATGACGTCCCGCCGGGTACCCGTCTTGGTGTGCCTGATGCTTGGATTGATGCTGGTCCAAGGTGGCGCCTTGTCCCTGGCCGACACGCATGTGCTGGGGCTGCCGGAATGGGCGCACCCGGGCTGGAGCGTGGAAACGCGGGTCGAAGGACAGGACGTCCGGTTTGTTCAAGAGGGAACCACCGGGGACGACACGACCAAGCACCAGGTCATCCTCTACACCGCACCCAAACAGGTCGAAGTGTCGGTGTATGCGAATTTCACCGGCAGTCTCCCGGAAGGGGTCCAACCCGTGAGCCTGAAGCTGGAAATCCACGAGCAAACCGGGGTGACCTGGTCCGTGGCCGGCGGGGTGGCCACGGCCGTGGTGGACCTCAGCACCAACCGAGAACTGGCCGCGCGCATCATTTTCCTTCAAGGCCGCGCCATACTGGAAACGACCGACCCGCTGTGGACGCCGACCGTCGGCTTTTCGGCTGATTTGTATATCGCACGCCCGCTGTCGGTCAGCGCCGGTGGCGCCAGCGGCGGTTCGCTGCCGATCTACGCGTATGCCCAGGAGCCTTACATCCGAACCAACACCGCCGGACTCCGCTGGGTGGATTACCGCGGCGACCTGCTGCCGGGCGCCCAAGTAAAAGCCGAGCCGCTCGAGGGGGTTCAGTGCAGTTCCGGCTGGTTGACCACGGATCACAACAGTCAGGCGAAGGCCAAAGTCTGGGCACCCACGTCTTCCGAGCCGGATGCCGAAGGTTTGGTGCATGGCCGCGTAAAGCTCAAAGCCGTGAAAGACCGTGCCACGGTGGAGCGGGAGGTGAACATCCGCATTCCGTATGCCGACGTGGTTTCAGCGAATGGCGCCACGTTGGTCGGTCGCGCCGGCGCGATCATGGAACCCCGTACCATTGTTGCCGACGACCGCCTCAAGCCCGGTGACGTGGTCCAGGTGGGCAACGAGTTGATCTGGTCTGGTCCTTACCTCGTCGTCAAGTTCTGTAACGGCCAACAGCTTGCCCTGCAAGCCTTCGGGCCCGGCGGCATCCGCGCCGTGGTCGGCCAGGGCAGTTTCGATCACCGCACCTCCGTCCTGCAAGTGACGCTGCAAAACGCGGTCCAGGATATTCGCTCCGATCCCCGTCGCTACGGCCGGATGGTCATCTACAAGGCGCTGGGCAACGCCGTGGACGGCTTCCTCGGTATCCCCGACCCCGTGGGCTGGGTGGCCACCACGCCCGGCGGAGCGCTCGAGAACTGGCTTGCCGACTACGTCGAATCGGCCTACCAGCCACGCCAGCTCCACGGGCCGGGAACTTCCGCTGCCGGCCTGCATGCGGGCAATTCATCGCTGACCGACGCTCCCTGGGTGGCGAGCGAGGTGAACTTTTTCAGCGACGGCACCGCGCGGGTTTACAACCGCGGCGGCACCCTGCGCGTTCAGGGACCCGCCGCCAACGCGGTGTTGCCCCGCGGCGCCATGAGTGTAGCGCGGCTGGACCTTCCAGGAGGCGCCGTCTCGGCTTTGGGCCAGGCGCCAGTGAGCGGGTTCGCCCCCTTGGTTAACCTGAACCCTTCGGAGGGCGCGACCGACCTGCCGCCCCGGCCGGATCTCGAGGTCCGGATCGGCGAGTTTGGCGGCAACGAAGTGTTGCCCGGCGGCCTGAGCGCCCGCGTGGATGGCGTCCTGCTGCGAACCTCTCCGCGGGAAGAAAACCGTTACCTCCTCACCCTGCCACCGGGCATGGCGCTGGCCTCCGGCGCGCATCAATGGGACGTGGAACTGGCGCTGAGCGGCGGCGGCATCGTGCGCACCAGCGTCACGTTTCAAGTGACCTCGAACCTGCCCGCACCACAGGGAGTGCGCGCCGTGGCTGGCGCGCAACGCGTGGCCTTGCGCTGGGACGACGCGGCGCTGGCCTGGGCACGCGGCGGCTTCCGGGTCTATCGCACCGCGCCAGGCGGTGCGCGGCAACTGGTCAGCGGCCCCGTGCCCCTGCGCGAGCCGAACTTCGTGGACACAGCGCCGGTAACCGGGGCCGTGTATGAGGTGGTGGGCCTGGATGCCGACGGCCGCGAAGGCCCGGCCAGCGCGGGCGTGAATGTCACATTCCCCGGGCCGGCTCCCGCAACGCCGCGCGCCGTCAGTGTCGTGCCCGAATTGCTGGATAACGGGGCCGGCCTGGCCCTGGCCATCGAGGACGCCACGCCGGGTTTCACCCTGTGGCGCATTGAGGCGGGGCCGACGGCGGAAGGGCCGTTCACGGACCTGCTCAACGGCGAGCTGACCAGTCGCACTCCCTGGCCGATTCCCAATCCCTTCGACGAGACGCGTCGCTGGTTCCGCGTCACAGCCGTCAACGTGGACGGTGTGGCCGGCCCATCGGTGGTGGTGGGGCCGCTGGACCTGCCGCTGCCATTGCCGCCGGTGGTCGGCCTGACTGCCAGTCCGAACCCCGACGGCACGGCGCTGTTGCGTTGGAATCCCTGGACAACGCGCGCGTTGGCCGGCTATCGCGTCGAGCGCTGGGCCGGCGGTGCCTGGCAAACCGCCGCCGAAGTCGGTGCGGACGTCGCGGCGTGGACGGATACCTCCCCCGCTGCCGGGGAGCTACGACAATGGCGCGTGCGGGCGCGGTTGGCAGGAGGCGGAGAGTCGCCGGCTTCTTCAACCGTGGCATTGCGCACGATGACCGTCCCAGCCAACCCGGGCATGGTGCGCTTTGCCAGCGGGAGCGCCGGCGGTCTCGAGGGAGAGACGGTAACACTGCCCGTTATCCGCGAAGGCGGGCTGGACCTGCCGGCCTTTGTCACCTGGAGTACGTGGCGTTGGAACGGTACGGCCACGCCCGAACAGGATTTCACCCCCGGCGGCGGCCTGCTGATCTTTGCGCCCGGCGAGACGCAAAAGGTCATTTCGATCCCGCTACTGACCGACGTGGAGGCCGAACAGCAGGACGAGTTTTTCTACGTCCACCTGCTGGGTGTCGAGGGCGGAGCGGCGCTGGGTGAGCCTTCCGCCGTGCAGGTCAGCATCGCTGGGGGCGCCAAACTGAGCTGGGAACAGATCTGGCTCTACGGGCAGGAGGGCACGACCGCCGAGTTTGCTTTCAACGTGAACCTGACCCGGCCCTCCGCTCAGGAAGTGCGCGTGGATTTCCAGTTTGATCCGGAGCGCAGCACGGCCACGCCGAGCGCCGACTTCACCGGTCCGCTCTCCGGTACGCTGGTCTTCGCCCCGGGCCAGACCAACCGCAGTTTCACCATCACGATCGTCAACGACTCCCTCAAGGAGGGTACCGCGCCGGAAAACGTCGTCTTCCGCCTGCTCAACCCCCAAGGCGCGGCCTTGGATGATTCAGACCCGTTCCGCGTCTTTGCCACGCTCCAAATCGGAGACGACGACACGCGGCCCGGCAGCGTGGTCTTTGCCGACCGCACCCTGCGGCTCCGCGAGGGCCAAAGCCGCACCCTGACCCTGCGGCGCGAGGGCGGCACGGACGGCGCACTCGAGGTCTTCATCTTCCCCGTGAGCGGCACGGCCACCCAGGAACAAGACTGGACGATTGCACCGGGATTCCCGCGCTTCGAAGACGGCCAGACCGAGGCCACCGTGATTTTCACCGCCCTGGTGGATGGCCGGGCAGAAGGCGCGGAGGTGGTGGTGCTGAACCTGCATGGCGGCATGGGACCCGGGCAGGGAAGCTCGCTGCTGGTCACCATCGCCGACCTGGACGGGGCCGCATCCGGTTTCACCGCCTGGGCGGAGCAAGCCCTGGGCAGCCAGCCGCCGACTCTCCGCGTTGCCACGACCGATGCCGACGGCGACGGCCTGCCGAACTGGGTCGAGTTCCTCTGGCGCACCGACCCCGCGCGTCCGGACCGTCCCGCGCTGCCGGAGACGACTTTGAACGAGTGGGGGGAGTGGCAGGTGCGCGTGACCGTGCGCGAGGATGCCGGGGCGGTCGTGTGGGCGGAGTTCGCCGAGGACGCGCTCTGGAGCCGGCCCACCTTCGACGCCGGCAACTGGCAGAGCCACGGCGACGGCACCCGCACCGGCACCTTCCGCTATTTCAACTTCGGTGCGCGCAGCGGCTTCGTGCGCCTGCGAGCCGAATGGCTTTCCACGCCCTGAGGGCGGAGCCGTTCATCGCGCTCCCCCGCCGTCCACCAGGTCGGCCACGAGGCGGAAAAACCGCAGCGGCAGATTCTGTGCGTCCACCAGCCGCACATGTTCGGTGAGCGGACCCAGCGGTTGAACCTGCTCCACCAGGTCGTTCGCGACCAGCCAAGCGGCGAGGTCCTGACTGCTTTCAACGCGGACGCCCAGGTTCGCACCGTAAGTGGCCCGGTCAAACTCCAGCACCACCACCGGCTGTCCCCCCGCTTGGCCCACGGAGATCGTCACCACCGGCTCGGTTTCGGGCACAAATGAATCCCGGCCGAAGTAGCATTCCAACACGTTGGCCAGCCCGTCGCCATCCGGATCGGCCGCCGGCAACGCGGCGTCACCGCTCAAATAATGATACGCTGCCCAATCATCGTAGGTCTGGATCAGCGCCGGGTCGGTGGCCTCGATGCGCACGGTGGTGAAGTCCGTGTCGGCCACCGGCGCGGGCGGCGGCAACGCGGCGAGCAGCGGCACGTCCGTGACGGTGAAGGTCACGGGACTTTGCAGGTTCGCGTAGGTCTGAAGCGATGCGCCAGCGCCGTAGGTGGACAGCACTTGGAACAGGGTCGAAGCCGAGCTGTGATAAACGCGCGGCTGGAGGAACAGCGAGCGCAGCCCGCTGTCCTCGTGAAACCGCAGGATGCCCTCCCACGGCAGCTTCATGAGCAGCGGCACGGTTGCCGCGGTCTGCGAACCAATGCCGAATCGGACCGTGTCCACCGTGGCGTTGCCGATCACGGCCAGGCCGTCGCCGGCGTCGGCGATGTCGTTGAACCAGTCGCCGTTGCCGCCATCGAAGACGCTGTAGAACTTCACGCCCAGTTCGTCCGTCAGCCCCAGCACCCAGCCGCTGCGCCCGACGCCGCCGCCGGTTGAGCCGCAGGCCACCAATCCCTCGGGCGTCCAGCGCAGGCGCGTGGCCAGGTCGTAGGGCGACGTGCCGCCGGTGGGCAGTTCGTCCGTCCAGTCCGGGTCGTCGCCGATCGTCACGTGGTCCACGAGCGTGCCGTCGGACTTGAACTTGCCGACGAAAATGGCCGGGAACGGATCGGTGACGATGAGGTGAATGCGTCCGGCGACAAACAGCGAGCCATCCGCGCCCTCGGTCATCGAGGCAATGGTGATGCCGCGTCCGCTGACGAAGGCCGTGGCCCACAGCAGGCTGCCGTCGGCGCTGGAAACTTTCATCAACAGGCCGTTGGGCGAGTTGTTCTTGCCGAAGTTGCCGCTGGTGTCGGGCGTGCCGTAAGGCGGCGCGGCCACGTCGGCGGTGGTTGTGCCGCAGAGCGCCAGGTGACCGTCGCGGGTGAGCGTCGCGCCCCAGACTTCATCGTCGCCGGGCAGGGCGTAGTATTTGGCCCAGAGCACCACGCCGTTGGCGTCGAATTTGATCACCATCGGGTCTTGTTCCCAAATGACGCCGTGGCCGAGGAAACCCACGGCGTAGTATTCCGGCTGACCCGAGCCGTTCGTGCCCACCAGCAATTCTTCAAGGCGCATCTCCAGGATGACCGGCGACGTGGACACGGCGAGGCTGGTAACCCAGAGCCGGTTGCCGTTCGCATCGAAGTGTTGCAGCCAGCGCGCGCCCCCGTGGTTGCCAAGGAGCGTGAACGTGCCGTCGCTCAACGCCACGCCGCGCTGGGGCGCGATGCTCTGATTCGCGCCCAGGTCCTTGGCCCACAGCAGATCGCCCCGGGCATTGAACCGCGCCAGCACGCCGGGCGAACCGGCCACGATCAGGTCGGTGTCGTTGCTGCCACCGGCCTTGAACACGACCGCCCCTGCACCGGAAGCTGCCGTGCCCTCGAGGCCAAACGGGTAGGGATTGAACCTCGGCGCAAGCAGTCGCGCCCACCGCACCGTCTCGGCGGTCTTCGGCTTGAAGTCCGTGGTCTGACTGGCGGGGGCGATGCCCCCTACTCCAGCCCCCGCGTCGCGATGGAACAGGACGTTGTGATCGAGTGAACCGTTGGCATCCACCAACTCCAGCCCCAGCAGGCTCAAGCTGAAGCGGCCGATGACGTCGAAGGTTGCGTCGAAGCTCCACCACGGATTCTCCAGCGGCGCGACGCGGAAGTCACTACCCAGCCGTAGCGCCAGAGTGGACCCGCCATGCACGACTGCGGCAATGTCCCCCTCGATGCCCAGCTCGAGTTCCAACCACGCGCCCACCTCGGCAGCCAGGGTGCTGAACACGGTCGGGTCGGACACGCGCAGCGGCACAAACTCCTTGATCGGCTCGTAGAAAAAGCCGTTGCTGTTGGCCGTGGGTCGCGCGGGGTCGTAGCCCATCTCCATGCCCACGGTGAAACTGCTTTGCAACGGCAGCGCGAGCTGACGCGGAATGTTCGCCTCCACCCCTGCGTTGAGCCGCGCCACCGGGCCGATCGTGATCGGCACGCCGGCGAGGTTCAACGTCACCACCGGCAACGGCAGATCGAAGATCTCGACCGTCTTCTCCGCGGCCGGCGTGTTGGTGGTGTTTTCGCCACCGCCGCACTCCAGCACCACGTTCATCACCACGCCCGCGTCCAGATGCACAAAGGCGTGCTGCAGCGCGAAGTTGCGGATGCGCGCCTGGATTTTCAGGCCCGAGGAGCGCAGCAACAGTTCGCCGCTGAGACGGATTTTGTCGGTGAGCCGGAGGTCGTTGAAGTGCCACGGGATGGCGTTCAGCCCGCGCAGGTCGGCCAACCGGCCGTCGCGCGGGTCGTCTTGTTCGATCACCGCAGCAGCCACGTCGCGCGCATCCTGTTCGGCTTCGGTGTAAGTATTTTCGAGCACCGGATTATAGGGATCGCGCACCGGGAGGTCGTAGGCGTCGAACTTCGCGTCTTGGACGAACGTGGCGCTCTTGAGCACCTGCAAGAGCGTGCGCACGTAACCGGTGACGCGAACCTCGTCGCCCACTTGCGTGACGCCGCTGACCTCGAACGGCACGTATTGCCCCAGCCACGGCTCGGTCTGGTGAAATGGATCGGCAGCATTGGTGGGCGGACGGTCCAACAAGTTCACGCCCGGGTCTTCGACCAACAGGTCGCCCGGCTGGAGGCTCTGCAAGAAGGGAGTGTTCGTGCTGAACTTGAGCGTCGTCACGCCGAGCGAGGTGGTTGCCGGCGGCAACCAGGCGTCCTCGGTGGCCTGATCAATCCCGCGCGGCGGCGCATCGAAGACCCACAACTCGAAGCCGGACCATGTCAGCGCTGTGCCGCTGAGGATGTTGGAAACGGCGGCCGGCACGTCGTTGCTGGCCACCGCGGCATAGAACGGCGGCGAGTTGGACAAGCTGCCGAACGCCGCCAGTTGGCCGGGAAACACGGCCGCTGGCGCGGCGGCGGCGAAACCGTTTGTGGCCCGGGCGGCGTCCACGGCCAGGGACAATCCCGACCACGAATTCGAGCCGTTGTTCTGCACATCGGCGGCGAAGACCAGCAGCGTGTTGCCGTCGGCCACCGGCAATTCAGCCAGCACGCGCGGGTTGAGCAACTGCAGGTTGTTCGTTGCGCGCTCGGCCGCGCCCAGCGCCTGGCGGAGACCGGTCTCCTGGTCGGTGGCGTGCACCACCAGCGGCGCGCCGGAGAGCAGCTCGTCCCGCGCGGCGGCGAGGCTGCCCGTGGAGATCAGCAGGTGCATCGAACCCGTGGCCACGAGCGTCGCGTTGGAGGCCAGCACGCCCGGAAAGTCAATCGTCGAGGCCAACACCTGATACGGCCCGAGATCAATCGAGACTTTGTAGCCCACGGTCACACTGCTCCACAAACCCTCACCCAGGTTTTGCACGCCGGAGCGCGCTTCCAGCAGCGTGCGGCCGTCGGGCAGGAGTTGCTGGCTGATCACCTGCGTCGCGTTTGAGAGCACAAGCAGTTCGCTCGGCCGGTCCAACTGCGTGCCCAGCGTGGGCGAGGTGAAGTCGGCGGCGATTGCGCGCAGTCCCGTTATCGCGATCGCCACGAACACCCACCCCCCGACTAGGCCAAGGATCATCGGAACGCGCGCCGGCTTTTGGAGTGCGCCAGTCCTCTGGCGCTTTCCAACCTCACTCTCCAAGCGGGAGCGATCTCTCAAACAAGGGACTGTGAATTTGAACGCACGCTTTGTCAGCGACCGTCCATAAGGGCGATTGCTTGCAGTGTTTAGTCGGTTCATACTCTCGCTGACGCACGACCGAGCCGGCTGTTACAGCCCGTTCTTCGCCCGTCCGGCCAGAATCGCCGCCGCCGGTAACGCCGCGCCCGCCGCCGCGTCAGAGCCTTTGAACACAAGCGATTCAGCCGCGGGCAGTCAGGGCGCAGGTGATGGTGCTCCTGAGTGGCCGGAGTTGCTCGCGCAGGTGCGGGCCGGTGAACCTGCCGCCGCCGAGGCGCTCGTGCGCCGGCTGCATGCGCTGGTCGCGCGCATCGTCCAAGGTCACTGCCCGCGCGGCGACGACCCGGCGGACCTGGTGCAGGACGTGTTCGTGAAAATGTTCAGCCGCTTGGAACAATTTGATGGCCGCGCGGCCTTCGAGCACTGGGCCGCGCGCGTGGCCCACACCACGTGCTTGGACTCGCTGCGTCGCCGGCGTGCCCGGCCCGAATGTCGTTGGAGCGACCTGACCGAGGAAGAGCAGGCTGTGCTGGAGACCGTGGCCGATGCGAGCGAACCCGCCGACGCCGACGCACCCGGTGCGCTGGCCCTGCTGGAGCGGTTGTTGGCGGGTCTTTCGCCCGAAGATGCCTGGCTGCTGCGCCAGGTAGAAATCGAGGAACGTCCGCTGGCCGAATTGTGCGCCGAGCGCGGCTGGAGCGGCGTGACCGGGCGGGTGCGGTTGTTCCGCGCGCGCCGGCGGTTGGCGGCCGCGTTCCGGGCGCTGGAGCGGAGTGAACCATGAGACACAACCCACGCACACTTCAAACCCTGTTGCAACTCGCCCGCCGCGAGGCGCACCGTCGCGCGCCCGTGCCGGCGGGTGAGCCGGACGCGGCGGAAATCCGCCGGCTCGTGCAGCAGGCGCTGCGAGCGACGACCCGGCCTGGAGCGTCACGCGAAGCACGCCCGCCGGAGCGCGCCTCTTGGGCCGTTGCCTTCGAGCGGCTGTGCTGGTGGGGCGCGGGCGCGACAGCAGCGTTGTGCCTGTTCCTGGGCGCACTGCATCGCCCACCGCCCGAGCCGGAGGTCTTCGAGTCGTTGCTCGAATGGCCCGCCACTGGCGACGCGACAACCTCTGAACTCTTTTGACCATGACCCGCTGGCAACAAGTCCGCATCGCGCTGCTGCTGGTGGTCATTTTCGCCGGCGGCTTCGTGGCGGGCCGGCTCAGCGTGCCGCAGCCGCCGACACGTTTTCTGGCGCTCTCGGGCGAGTGGCGGTCCACCGACGAGGTGCTGGCGCGGATGGCCGCACGATTCAACCTGGACACCGCGCAACAGCGCCAGTTTCGCCCAATCCTCGAAGCGATGGCCCGGCGCATGGCCGCGCTGCCGCCGCACGCGCCAGAGCGGCTGGCGGTCTTCCGCGAGTGCGCCGGCCAATTGCGCCCGCTCCTGCGCCCGGAACAGCTTCCGGCGTTTGAGCGGTCCGTGGAGCAGAGCCTGCGAACCTACGAGCGGCGCGGCATTCCGCTGCCGGGTCGCAACCCTGACTTCCGAAGTCCCGAAGGAGCCGGACCGGCTGTTCGCGCCAACCGTTGACCTTGGGCCTCGTTTGACTGCGCGGGCGCGTCCTAGTGACCGCTGGCCGCGAAAGCTGCTTCGCCGGCCATCGCGACCAGTCGGCCAAGACTGATTACGTGTACTCGCGCTTCGAGCCGTGAAAGTCATTTTCCCTGAACTCGGGAGAGCGCGGGTTCGAACTTTTCTTCACCGGAGCGCCTGGTGGACGCCGGAAACGCCGCGGTAGTAGGGCAACAGTTGGCCGCTTGGAGTCGGTTGGGCACTGCCTGTTCCCCACCCAGCCCCGGCCGAAAGAAGCTTGAACATGGTGGCGCGAAGTGTCGTATCCACCCGCCTGAAGGCCCGCGGCCGGATTGCTCCCTTCACCGCCTGGGCGGAACAAGCTCTCGGCAGTAAGCCGCCGGCCCTCCGCGCCGCCACCGCCGATGCCGACGGGGACAGCCTGCCGAACTGGGTCGAGTTCCTCTGGCGCACCGACCCGGCCCGGCCGGACCGTCCGGCACTGCCGGAAACAACTCTGAACGAATGGGGCGAATGGCAGGTACGCGTGACCGTGCGCGAGGATGCCGGCGCGGTGGTGTGGGCGGAGTTCGCCGAGGACGCGCTGTGGAGTCGGCCCACCTTCGACGCCGGCACCTGGCAGAGCAACGGCGACGGCACCCGCACCGGCAACTTCCGCTATTTCAACTTCGGTGCGCGCAGCGGCTTCGTGCGCCTGCGGGCCGAATGGCTGGCCAATCCCTGAGGGCGAACCCATGGTTGGAGACTCGGTGAGACGGGGTAAATCTCGTGCCGGCAGTCGAGTTGTCCCAACTGAGTGAATTTCGATTCAGCCGGACGACACTTTCAAATCAATCGTCGCACCCCTGGATGGTCGGGAGCAATCACCCCGCTCCGCGATCGCTGGGAACGGAACCGCGAACTCAGGGTTCGACCCGCACCCGATAGAACCGCGCCATCGCGCCGGGCGGGGGCAGGAGCAGGGTGTTCTCTGGCGCCCGATCCTCCAGCCCGGTCCACCGCGGCGTGAAACCGCCGTCCGGTTGCACGGATTCCAGCACGGTGAACACGCGTCCCGGCAGGCTGGGCCAGCGCAAGACCAAGCCCTCGTCCGTCCCGCTCACCGCGAGGGCAAGCGGCTCCACCCACACAAAAGCCGCCGTGGGCAGGCCCCAGACGCCGTCCTCGTTTTGCGCCGTGACAAAAACCGTGTGCCGACCGGGCGCCCAACCCGTGGTGTCCAGCGTCGCGGCCAGGTCCTCCTGCGCCGAGTCCAGAGCGCCATCGGCGGCGACCGGGAACCCGGTTGAGCCGTCGTCGCCCGCTGGTGCATCGAGGGTCCAGCGCGCCGCCGCGATGCGGCGCGGAGCAGGCAGGTTCTTCAAACCGAACCAGCGCGTGGCGTCGGCCCGGGCATTCAACCGCACTGACGCCCCGGCCACGAGCCGCGGGGGAGCGATGGTGACGCTGACCACGTCCGGCCCGGCGGGCGCGCGGAACGGCTCGCGGGCGGCCTTGGCGGCGTACCAGAGGGCGGGACGGTTGGCGGGATAGACGCGGTTTTCAAACTCCGCGCATTCTTGGAAGAACGCCGTGCCCAGCTCGAAGGTGTACGCCGCCACGCCGCGTTCGCCGTACACCCAGTCATCCAGCGATCCGGTGGTGGGATACAACTCGATGCTCGGCGACACGCGGTAGCGGTTGAAAAAGGCGAACTTCGCGCCCAGCACGGCCAGCGCGGCGCCGTTCGGCGCGGCGTTGGTGGTCCAACCCCACGGGTGGAGCACCAGTTCGGAAAAGCTGTGCAGGCTGACGACCAGTCCGGTGGCGGAGTCCGGCGCGGGCGTTTCGAAATCCGGGGGGCGCTGCGCGGGAAACAGCCCGCGGACGTAGTCGCGCAGCGCGCGATTCTCCGGCTCGGAGAACTCGCCCGGGCCGCGGTACACCTCGTTGCACGGCAGTTCGCTGGCGCCCACACCGCCCCAAAGGAAGCCGCAGTTCCGGTTCAGGTCCGTGCCGTAGCGCGGGTACTCGGCGCAGCCGTTGGTGTTGCTGGTATTCTTGCGCCACCAAAGGCCCAACTCGGCGAACTTGCGGCCGTCCGGGTTGACCACGGGCAGCACATGCACCTCGTGAAAGTCCAGCAGCCAGGTGGCCTCGGGGTCGGTGTCGTACCCGGCCACGAGTTCCTCGGCAAAGCGCAGGGCGGTCTCGGCCGTGGTCAACTCCCGCGCGTGGTGCGCGCCGATCAACAGGAACCGCGGCTTCGGACCGGGCCGCTCCGGGTTGGTCAACACCAGCGCCCGCAGGTCGTAACCCGCGCGCCCGCCCGGAACGGTCTTCTCCCAGCTTTCGCCAATCTTCACCACGGTGGCAATCCGCGGGTGCTCGTGCGCCAGGCGGTCCAGCGCGGCGTCCACCTCCTCCACGGTGCGGTAGCACGGGTAACCCGGAATGCCCCCGGTCTGTGGCGCCGCCAGGCGCGGCCGCCGCCGTAACACCGCCGTGTGGGCCGCGTCCAACTCCAACCGCAAGCCGGTCGCTTCCGCCTCCGTCCACTCGGCGGGACTCAGCCGCGCCAGCACGTAGCCCTGCTCGTGATCGGCGAACTCGAACACATCGTAACGACCGGCCAACTCCGCCAACCGCGAGCGCTCCCCGTAAAACACGCGGGCCACCACGTCCCCGCCCTGCCCCGTGAGCGGGTCCGGTCCCCCACGGTCAAGGTCTGCGACCGCGGAACTTGCCGGGTCGGCACCGCGGAGAAGTCCCAAGGCGAGGGTGGCCAGTCCGGCGGCGAGCAGCCGCAGTGGACCCGGTCGGCGCGGGCACACGCCGGGCGTGGCGTCGCGGGACAACGCGCTGCGCCTTGCGAAATCGGGGTACCACATGCCGGGAGCCAAGGTGCGGTTCGGTGCCTCGTTCCGCAAGTTCCCAGCACGGGCTGGGGCCCGAGGTCAGGCGGGTGAACCGTGCGCACCGCGCCGCACGCGGGACCCCTTGCCGGCGGACGGCCAGCCGGAAGAACCGCTGCCCCTGCACCGCAGACAGGGTAAACCCGGAGACGCCATCCTGCGGGGACCGGCGGCTTGCGGGCGGATGGTTCAGGCTGAGGCGGCGGGCGGTGGACGATCGTGGGCCGCGCGCTCCGGGCGGCGAAACGCCACTGGTTGAAAGCGGTGTGCTGTGCAGGGTGACCGGACCTTTGCGAAGCGGCCACCCCCGGACTGGGGGAGTTTCACCCTCCCGCCTTGATGCCTGAGCCGATGCCTCCAACCCCCATTGCCACCAACCGTCTTTTCCACTTGCCGGCCGGTGACGAACGGCGCAGCGTCCGGTTACTCGCGTGAAAGCAGGGAATCCAGCCCGTCGGCCGTGCTGGGTTCCGGCCCCCGCCGGAAACTCACTTTCATCACTTTTTTCAGAGATTGTCGCCTCCTGCTGCGAGTAAGCCTGTGATGCCTGGCATTCGTGTGCTCTCTGCCGCCCGCGGCGCTGGCCCGTGCGTTCCGCTCCGCAAGATTGTGTCGCGCGGCGCTTCGCTTGTGCCAGCACGGCACCGTCCCGGCTCAAAGCCTCCAGCCCCAAAGCCCGCCCGCTTATGAAGAACTCCCTCCACCGCGACACGCTCATCGCCCCGCGCCCCGCGAATTCTCCGAGCACCCTGCCGGCCCTCTCTCGCACGCCGGCGGGCAGCACACCACCGCGGGCCGTCCCGTCATCCCTCCGGAGTCCGGCCCGGGGCGCGTGGTTCGCCTCTGTCCAGTCTCCGCGCCCAGTGCGGCCAAGGCGGACCATGCGGGACTGCTTCCGCTACTTGCTGGCCGTGGGCTTGGCCCAACTCGCAACTTTCAACCCTCAACCCCTCCACGCCCAAACACCCACGGTGGATTACTTCAATCCGGGGGCCAACAACTCGGTGCAGTCCCTGGCGGTGCAGGCGGACGGGAAGATTCTGGTAGGCGGCTATTTTTCCACGCTGGGCGGGCAGACGCGCCGTTACCTTGGCCGGCTGAACCCCGACGGCACGCTGGACGCCGGGTTTGATCCGGAGGTGGGCAATCCCGTGGATTTTTTGGCGGTGCAGGCAGACGGGCAGATTCTGGTGGGCGGGCGGTTCACCACGCTGGGCGGGCAGCCGCGCAATTACCTTGGCCGGCTGAACCCCGACGGCACGCTGGACACCGGGTTCGATCCGGGGGTGGACAATCTCGTGCATTCTTTGGCGGTGCAGGCGGACGGGAAGATTCTGCTGGGCGGGGACTTCACCAGACTGGGCGGGCAGCCGCGCAACCGCATTGGCCGGCTGAACCCCGACGGCACGCTGGACACCGGGTTCACGGGGGACACGGGGTTCGATCCGGGGGCGAGTAGCTCAGTACTTTCCCTAGCGGTGCAGGCGGACGGGCAGATTCTGGTGGGCGGGCGGTTCACCACACTGGGCGGGCAGCCGCGCAGCAACATTGGTCGGCTGAACCCGGACGGCACGCTGGACACCGGGTTTAATCCCGGGGCGAATATGGAGGTGGTATCCCTCGCGGTGCAGGCGGACGGGCAGATTCTGGTGGGCGGGTGGTTCACCACGCTGGGCGGGCAGACGCGCAACCGCATTGGCCGTTTGAACCCGGACGGCACGCTGGACGCCGGGTTCAATCCGGGGGCGAATGATTTCGTGTTTCCCTTGGCTTTGCAGGCGGATGGCAAGATTCTGCTGGGCGGGTATTTCACCAAGCTGGGCGGGGAGAGCCGCAACCGCATTGGCCGGCTGAACCCCGACGGCACGCTGGACGCCGGGTTCAATCCGGGGGCGAGTTCTGACGTGTTTTCCCTGGCGGTGCAGGCGGACGGGAAGATCCTGGTGGGTGGCTCCCTCACCAAGCTGGGCGGGGAGAGCCGCAGCCGCATTGGCCGGCTGAACAACACCACCCCGGCCACGCAAAGCCTCTCCTATGATGGCACGACCCTCACCTGGCTGCGCGGCGGCTCCAGCCCGGAAGTCTGGCGTACCACCTTCGAGTGGAGCGCCGACGGCCAGTCGTGGACGCCCCTGGATGAGGGCACGCGCATTCCCGGCGGCTGGAAGCGGACCGATGCCCACGTGCCGGTGGACGCCACAATTCGCGCGCGGGGGTTCGTGGCGGGAGGCCGCTCCGGCTGGTTCGTGGAGAGTTTCGCCACGAACCTACCCGGGCCGGACCTGGTGGCCGTCTCCTGGGACACCCCGCTGCAGACGGCGCCGGGCCGCTCCGTGGCGGTGGCGTGGACCCTGGTGAACCGGGGCCGCCTGCCCGCCACGGACGCTTGGGTGGACCGCGTGTATCTCTCACCGGACCCCGCCACGACGAACGGCTGGCTGCTGGGTGAATTCCCCGTGAGCGGACCGTTGGCGACGAACGCGCCGCTGGCCCGCGCGCAGAGCGTCACGTTGCCGGAGACGCTCGAGCCGGATCGCGACTACTGGTGGATTCTTGTCACCGACGCCACCGAGGCCCTAATCGAGGAGAACGAGGCCAACAACACGCGCGTCTCCGAACAACCGATGCGGTTGCGGGCCGCCCTTGTCCCGGTGATCGAATCGGCGGAAATCCTGGCCGCAGGCCAGGTGAAGCTGACCGCCGCCGGGATGGCCGGCATCCGGTACACCGTGGAAGCCTCGCAGGACTTGACCGCGTGGGAAGCCATCGGCACCGCCACGGCCGAGGCGGGCGGCCGGCTGGAGTTCACAGACCCGGCGGCCGCCGGCCTGAGTATGCGCTTCTACCGGCTCAAGGGGCCGTGAAAGGGCCGGGCTGGATCGCGGCCTGTAGCCCAACAATTGTCCGCGCTGGCGAAGCGTCGGTGCGGGGTGGGAGAGGCACAGCGAGTTGCCCATCCCGCACAGCCAGGATTGCAGCCAGAACCTCGACTCGTATTCGGTGGAGTGGACCTTCCCCGACGGGACCAAGGCCTACGACGCGGTGAGCTACATCCCAAAGTGCTACAACGACTTTGCGACCCACGTCCACGGCACACGTTGCGCGGCGCAGTTCTTCGGCAACATCCACGCCAGCACCGTCCACACTTACAAGGAACAAACGCCCACACCATGCGGGTCAGCCAGGTGACCTGCGCGGTTCTCCCGAAAGCCGGCTCTGTACCTCGAGCCCATCCTTGCCGTCGCCGGCCTTCGGTACCTCGACCTGGGTGCCGGCGAGCAGCCACGAGCCGATCCACGTCAAGGCCAGGGCCAGCAGAAACAGCACCGCCGGGTCGGGCAGTTTGTTTCCCAGCCCCTCGATGACGTCCAGGGCGCGGTCGAAGACCGGCCGCTTGGCCGGCGAGGAAGCTTGGTTGGTCACGATGTAATGGTTTCGGGTTCGGTTGTTTGGTGTTGCGTCCGGCTGGCATAAGAAGACCCGGGGCAGCAAGGGCAGAAGGTGTTCGCGTGGTGGAATCGCGTCAATTCCCGCTCCTCGATCCACGCTGCCAACTCGCCGCATGTTCCGGCGGCGGATCAGCTATCCGCTTGACGGACGCAGCCACGACCAACACCGGTTCTCACTCCGCGGAAGGAGAGCCTGACCACCGTGGCCGAGTTCGTGCGAGCGCAGCCGAACAGAGACTCGGCCAACGCCCAATCCCGAACAGCACCCGGCGGCACGGTGCCAGCGGGTGGATCAGCCCGGCCGTGCCGACGCCCTACCGACGCTTCGCGCCGGACCGGTGCGCCCGCGCCGCCGGCTTGCGGCGGACGGTCGGCCGGGCTTTCGCGGCCCGGCGCCTGGCCGGTTTGGCGTGCCCAGGCGCCCCGAACGTGTTCACCGCGTCGCCGTGGACGACCTGCTGGCCGATGACCTGCCCGCCCACCACGCGATGAATCCGATTCCCGATGAGCAAACCGGAGTCGTCATCGAGACGGAACCCCTTGGGTTTCGGCCAGGAAACGATCTTCTTTTTCATACGGGAAGGAGCTAAAAAGTGACTGCGGCCGGGGGAGCGCTCCGTCGCCAGGTCAGCCTGGTTTGTTCCATGAAGTGCCATTGTTCCGCCGGGGTGAGCGCGAACAAATCGTTGATCTCCGTCATCCGGAACTTTTTGCGGTAGAACCAATAGGACTCGTCCGTGGCTTCGATCAGGCAGCGGCCGGCATCCAACTCCTGTCCGCTTCCCATCACGCCATACAGCAGCCCCGTGCCCACGCCCTTGATCGGCGCGGCTCCCGGTTCGTGTTGTCTGGGGTCGGTGCCCAGGTAATCCACAAAAAGGTTGTGCGCCCAGCTCCGCCGAAACAGACAGAAACCCAGCGTCGCCGCCGGCCGATGCCAGTCGGCTCGGGCCGCCAGCAGAGCGATGATCTCGGGCGTCCGCCGGTTCTGGTGCGCTTGCGCCAGGGCTCGCCGCAACTCGTCCAGAGAGCGCGCGAGACGCCCGCGCTGCCGGGACATTTCGAGCTTCTCCAACGCGAGGCCCGCGTACTCCGCCGCATCGAGGGCTTTCTGCGACGCGCCGGAACGCGGTGCGTGCGCCCAGGCGCGAATCGCCCGCAAGTCCGCGTCGCTCGCGAACTCGACCTCCGCCAGGCGCATTTCTTGGGGAAGTTCCACCGGGAACTACATGACGGGATCCTACGCTGTGGTGCGCGCCCCAGCCAACAAAACTCCACCGTCCCCGGTCCCGGTATTCCGCGTCGGCACGCCGGCCTCCACGCTTGCCGCGTCCTTCCCCGCCGTTACTCTGCCCCCATCATGCCGATGCGAGTGAAGCCAGTCGCCTGGTTGGAGTCGCCGTCCCGCATCCAAGATGGCCCGTCGGGTACCGGCCGCTCCAACCCAGCGTGCCACCCCAACTCGACAACTCTCCCATGACCCAAACCAAAACCGCTACCATCGTCGAACTCGACCTGGTGGGCTACAGTGACAAGGCCCGCGAACTGGAGGAAGGCTTCTCCGTCAAACTGGTCGCCAAGCTCGACGACCAGATTCAGGGTTTCGTGGACGCCGGCCTCAAAACGGTGAAGATTCCGCGCTCGCGCGCTGTGTTCGGCAAGGCGGGCGACAATGCCTTGGTGCTCTTCCGGCGGGCGGAGCAGGCCCACCGCTTCGTCCGGGCCGTCCATCTGGCCGCGGGGCAGCACAACGCGCGGACCACTCTGCCGTCCGCCCAACGCTGGTTCCGCAGCGGCGCCGCCACTGGCGAAGTCTGCTTCCGCCGGGAGGGGCGCGAACAAACCGTCTCGGGCTTCACCATTACCCGCGCGGTGCGTTTGGAAGCCGCCGCCCGGCCCGGCGAACTCCTCGTGGACCCGGCGACCTTTGCCGCCCTGCCACCCGATTTGCAGCATCCCTATGGACCGGAGGAACCCATCCCGGGCAAACGCGGCGAGCAGTTCCCGGCGCGAAGATGCGTGATGCTGCCAGGAGCGCCGCCTTGCTCCACGCGGGCTCCGAAAACATCGCCGCGCGCGGCCGCCAGGCCCAGGAGCCGGCGCGGCCAGCCACCGGCCTCGAACGCGATCAACATCCGGGTCCACAAGCTGACACGCGGTCAAATCAGCGGCATGCAGCGCGCGAAAGGCAACATCAACAACACCATCTCGTGAAGAAGTCCAAGCGCCCCCCAGCCCCGCCGCCCACCGTCAGCAATCAGGTCGGGCGCGCGAACCGCAGCCAGATCGTCGGCGAGATGAAGGCGAAGGTCATAAAGACCTACATCGGCCCCACTACCCCAGCCGAGCGCAAGCCGACAGACACCCAACTCCTGGCCGCCTTTGCCGATGCTCTCCGCCCCGTGGCCGAGCAGTGCGCCGAATTGGTCACCAGCGGCATCGAACTGGGCGGCTGTCGGGAGGACGAGCCGCTCCGCCTCGCCCACGTCTATGTCAACCTCGACACCACCACCCCACGGCCTGCGGCGGAACGCGCCCGGGGCAAGCGGGCGGCGGGAGCACTCCTCATTCAAAAAAGTGAGGAGCCGCGCAATCTCAGCGCGCTGGAGGCGCTTCTCCCAGCGGAGCCTGCCCGCGTTGTGCTCGTGGGCGAACCTGGCTCCGGCAAATCCACCTTTCTCCAATACGTCACCCTCTGCCTCGCCGACCAGGTCCGCACCGCGCAGGGCCTGCCTTCCCAAATTCCCGACCACGACATCCCGCCGCTCCTGCGCGGGCGCAAGCTCGTGCCCCTGCGCCTGCTGCTGCGTGAGTTCGCCCCGACGCTCGACCGCGCCAAATCGGGCACTACCGACCACGTTCTCGCCGCCCTGCGCGAGCAGTTCCCGTCTGAGGTGGCGGGTCACCTTCCCGCTTTGCTGAAGCGCGGCCTCGCGCTGGTCCTGTTCGACGGCCTGGACGAAGTGCCCCAGCGCCTTATCCCACGCGTCAAGGAAGCCATCCAGCACTTTGCCCGCACGGAATACCCGGATTGCCGCGTGGCCGTCACCTGCCGCGTGGCCTCCTACGAGCGCCCGGAGTTCGTGCTGGAGGGATTTCCTCGCCCGCACGTCATCGCCGCTCTTTCTGACCTCCAGCAGGAGCAATTCGTCCGCGCTTGGTATGCCGAACTGGAAGCGCGGCAAAAGCAGTTCAAGGATCGGGGCAAGGATTGTGGCGACTCCCTGCTCCTGGCGCTGAAGAGCGAGGACTTGCGGGAGATGGCCGGCAACCCCTTCTTCCTCACCGCCATGGCCGCGCTGCACCGGCCCGACAAGCCCCTGCCCAACGTCAGCGCCCGGCTCATGGACCAGCTTGTCCAGAGTGTGCTGGAGGAGTCGCGCAAGCGCCGCGACGGTGCCGCCGGCAAGTCCGCCACGCCCGAACTGGCCACCTTGCTGGCCGGGATTGACAACGGCCTCGACGTCTTGCGCCGCCGCCTTCAACTCATCGCCTACGAAGCCCGCGCGCAGCGGCATCAGCGGCACGAGGCTGCCAGCCGCCTCGTGGACGAAAACCTTCTGCGCGCCAAGCTCGCGCTCAGCAAGAACGTCACCGCCGCCTAGGTGGACCAACTGATCGAGGCCCTGCGCCACCGCGCCGGCCTGCTCCAATGCCCCCGGCCCGACCAGTTCGAGTTCGCCTACCGCTTCGAGGAATTCCTGGCCGGCTGCCACCTCGCCAACCGCAATGTCTGGACCGGGGACGACGCCAACTTCCTCCACCGCGCCCGCGCCCTGCTCCGGGAGCAGGGCGACTACGCCCGCAAAGTGGTCCAGTGGGCCGCAGGCGTGTTCGCCCACGTCAATCCGGACCAAAGCGCCGTCAAAGACCTCGTGGCCGCCCTCACCCCTGCCACACCCACCACCGAGAGCCTGCCCGACCTGATGCTCGCCGCCGAGATTGCCAAGGACGCCCGCATGGCCGGCTGGCAGGACGACGACGTGCCCTACACCGGCAAGACCCTCACCGACCTCCGGGAGCGTTTGGATACGGTCAGCCGGGCCACGGACGCTTTTCCAGTCAAGGCCCGCGCCGCCGCCGCCAGCGCCCGTGGGTGGCTGGGCGAGTTGCCTGCGGGCGTAGGGTTGGGCAAGGACGGGCTGCCGGACCTCGAGTGGTGCTCGCTGCCGGCGGGGGAGTTCAAGTTGGGCGAGACCAAACGGCGGGTGAAGGTGCCGGCCTTCCAGATCAGCCGCTACCCCGTCACGGTGGCGCAATACGAGGCCTTCCTGAAAGACCCGGAGGGCTACCACGACCGCCAGTGGTGGGAGGATGGGCGAGACGCACCAGGGATGCTGCAATGGTGGAAGCATAACCACGAACAGGGGCCTGAGAACTACGACCCCGTGTTCCAGACGCCCAACCATCCGCGCGTGGGCGTGTGCTGGTACGAGGCGGTGGCGTTCTGTCGCTGGCTCAGCGCGCGCAAGGGCCTTGACCCAGATGACCCTAAAGCCATCCGTTTGCCCCGCGAGGCCGAGTGGGAATGGGCGGCGCGGTGGAACAAGAAGTCAGGCCAGGCGGACAAGGGGGACTATCCTTGGGGCGGCTCCGTGAATGACCCGGACGTGAAGGAGAAGCTCAGCCGGCATTGCAACTGGTCCGGCACCGGCTTGGGCCACACCAGTGCCGTGGGTTTGTTCCCCAAGGGCAAGGCGGACTGCGGCGCGTTGGACCTCAGTGGCAATGTCTGGGAGTGGTGCGGTGACTGGTATGATCAAGGCAGACATACGCGCGTTGTGCGGGGCGGGTCTTGGGTCGGTGGCATTTCTGAGGACCTGTCCGTTTCGTGTCGCAGCGACGACGGCCCCGACTACCGCCACCTGCTCAACGGGTTTCGTTGTGTGGTGGTGGGTGGGGTGGCGGCGGCTGGGTGATCCCTCCAGTTTTATGCTTTGCTCTTTGTCCCTTTCCGGCGAGCGCAGCGAGCCGGCGGAAATTTTCGTTCGTGGTCCGGCCTTTGGGCCGTCCGTTTGTAGTCCAGGCTTTAGTCCGTCTGGGGCAGTGTCGCCGGCTAAGGCTAGGACAACGAATGTTTGTAGTCCGGGCTTCAGCCCGTTCTTGGCTCTTCACCGGCTCAAGCCGGCGCGCCGAGCGAAATTATCGCTCGCGGGCGCCTCGCCGCCTCGTCTATTCTCCCACGTGTGCCCTATCTCTGGCGGACTCTGACGAGCGAGCAACGCGCTTCTCTGTTGGCGTGGCGCAGGCAACAGAGTTTCCCCTGGCACGCCCCGCCCCACGCCCGCGTTGGCCAGGGCACGTATCATCTCACCGCCGCATGCCTTGACCACTCGCCCCACATAGGCCGATCGAGCGAACGGATGGCGGACTTTTGCGAGGCCCTGCTGACGACCCTCGAACCGGCGACCACCGGCATCCACGCCTGGTGCGTGCTGCCCAATCATTACCATCTCCTGGTGAGTGTTCCGGACCTGCGGGCCGCCACGCGCGCCCTGGGGCGATTGCACGGGCGGACCTCGTATCGCTGGAACCAGGAAGAGCAGACCCGCGGGCGGCAAGTCTGGCACGCGGCGGCCGACCGGTGGATGCGCGGCGATCGCCATTTCTGGGCGACCATGAACTACATCCATCACAATCCCGTGCGCCACGGCTACGTGAAACGCTGGCAGGACTGGCCTTTCAGCAGTGTCCACGAGTTGCTCGCGCAGTTGGGGCGGACCGAAGTGGAGCGCCTGTGGCGGGCGTATCCCCTGGACGACTATGGCGAAGGCTGGGATGAGCCGTGGATGTGAAAAAGGGGGAGGACCGGCTAAAGCCGGGACTACAAGCGTTCGTAGTGCGGGCTTTAGCCCGTCGTCGCTTGCGCGGTTCCGGCTGAAGCCGTGCCTACGAGCAAGCCGACTCCAGCGTAGCGGCTTTCGGGAGAAAGCCCCCATCTTCCTTGAGGGTGGAGAGGTATCGTTTCATGGCGTCGGTTCGTTCGCTTCAGCTTTGCGGTTTGTTCCGGTTGGGTTGGCGGAGCTCTGCCGAGATGCCGCTACGCCCACGCGGTCTGCCCATTGGCAACCTCACCAGCCAACTCTGGGGCAACTTCTACCTGGATGAGTTGGACCATTGGGTGACCGAGACCCGAGCCCACGGAGCCTACCTGCGCTACACGGATGACTTTCTGCTCTTCAGCGACGACAAGGCGCGGCTCTGGGAACTGCGGGCCGGCATTGTCGAGCAACTGGTCGCCGTGCGGTTGAAACTGGCCGAGCCAAAGTCGCGCCTGCTGGCCACGCGGGAGGGGGTGCCGTTCTGCGGCTTCCGGTTTCTACCGGGCTTGCGGCCGCGGATTCTGGGGCCCACCAAGCGGCGCTTCGAGCGCCGACGGCGATGGCTGGCGCGGACGCAGGATTTTGCCCGGCTCACGCGCAGCGTGTTCGCCTGGTATCAATTCAGCCGGGAAGCCAACGGTCAGGGCTTGCGCCTGGCCTACGCCCGGAGCGCCATCGTGGCAGGCCGGCTGGAGCGGGGGCCGCGGCCGACCGCCCGGGTGTTACGCGGGGTGTCGTGGAACAACGACCACCAGGACAATCTGCTGTCCTCGAATTGCAACAGCGACACGCCGGATAATCGCGACGACGCCAACGGGTTTCGGGTGGTGTTGGTGGGTGGTGGGGCTCGGTAAGGCGGCGTTTTCTGGCGAAGGGGTGGCAGAGCCAGGGCTTCGCCGCCGAGTGTCAAGCAGCCCGCCCTAGCCGCGGCTCCCGGGCTTCTCCCGGGGGAAAAGACGCGGCGCCGGTCCTCGGCGTCCGCGTAAAGCCCGGCGCCCTCGTCCACCGGGCCGCGACTCTTGCGGACGGCAAGCACGGCAAAGCTCTCGTGCGGTCGAACCGAGCAGCTTGTCCAGTCCCCACTCGCTGAACCAGCCAAGGTTAACGCGGGCAAACGCTACGGCCCGTTCGTCCGGGTCCGGCCTCGTGTAGCAGTGCTCGCGCTCAGCGTGGAAGCGCCGCACCTGCGCCGCAGGCACCTCGGACCCCCGGCCAGCGGCGACCAGGAAAACCACGGCTTCAACCAGATCGTCGTCGAACAGCAACTCCATAAGATGCGCAGGGAAACACCTGGCGTTCAGGGAACGGTCAGGCGGAAGAACCGCTGTCCCTGCACCGCGGGCAGGGTGAACTGAGCGATGCCGCCCACGCGCCGGACGCCTTCCGTCACCGGTGTCCAGCGGGTGCGCCCGCCGGCCAGCGCGTCCGCGGCCTCGAGTTGGACCGCCGGCAGAGCGTTCCAGGTAAGGGTGACCGCGCCCGCGAAATTCACCGCGCTCAGCCGCAGCATCTCGGCGTCCGGTGGCCCGGGATCGGGGACGCTAACCGGTCCGCTGGTCGCGGCGATGGAGCGCACGTTTTGCGGATCAAAGGCGGCCAGTTGGTAGGTGTACTCGACGCCCGGCTCGACCAGCGGGTCCACGAAGCTCTCGCCCGAGCTCACGCCCACCAGTTCGGACTCGCGACTGCCGGTGCGCGTGCGCCAGATCCACGTGCGGACCGAGCCGTCGGCCACGGGGTTGGTCCATTCCAACCGCGCGGCGCCGCCGCGGGCTTCCGGCGTGACGACCAGGTCCTGGGGCGCGGGCAGGCCGCCCCAGGCGGCTTCGGCGCGGTTGTTTGCCTCGTCGGCTTCGGGCACCGCGTCGGTGGCGTCCACCACGATGTAAAACGTCCGCCACCCGCGGTCGGCAGGCGTGTAGTCGGCGGTCACGGCCTCTTCGGCACCGGTGGTCAGCGGGCCGCGCAGGAACCGGGTGGCGAAAGGCGTCACGCCCCGCAACGGTTCGCGGTCAAAGAAGTGAACCTGGTAGCTGACCACCCCGACCGGCGCCAGCCCGGCGTTGGTCACGCGCGCGGTGAGGCGCACCGGTCGGCCCGGCGTGGGGAATTCCTCGGAAAACTCGATGGCTGTCCCGGCGAAGGCCAGGTCCGGCAAGTTGCGCAGTGGCAGGGTCAGCAGCGCCGGTTCGGACATTGGCTCGGCAAAGTCGCGGCTTTCCCAAAGCACCAGCGGTTCACCGGTCTCGGGATTGAGTTCGGCGGCAACCTGCCAGTTGAGCCGGTCGTTGCGGGTGAGCCGGGTCAGTCCCCAGCCCGGCGTGACTTCATTGAGATCAGCGACCGCAGCAGTCACGTCGCCCTGCGGACGGAACCGCTCCAGCGTGCCGAAGCCCCGGAAGAACACCAGCGCCCGGTTGTCGGCGGTCACGCGCAACTGCGGTCTTTCAGCGCGCGTGTCCGTGCCCACGGGGTTCGAGGTCCAGCCGCGGCCGCCGCGACGGGCCACGTGCAAGGTGCTGAGCAGGCCGTCGGCCGGGAGCAGTTCACCGGTTTCCGGGTTCGCGGCGGGCACCACGAAGGCCACCACCGGCGCGTTGGCCTGGTCGAAATCCAGCGATGGCGTCCAGGGCGCCGGGGGCAGGCCCGTGAGCGTTTCCGGAACGGACCAGCCGGTGGCGCCGAGCGCGCTGAAGACCAGCGTGCGGTCGCGCGGCGTGCCTAGGTCGCCGTCGGCGTCGCGCACCCAGACCAGGGCGGGTCGGCCGCGGCGGTCGTAGCGGAGGCTGGGCTGAAGGTCGAAGGCGTTGGAGAGCGGGTCCACGCGTTGCGGGGCACTCCAGCCCGCGCGCCCGCGTCGGGCGTAGTGGAGGGCCAGCGCCTGCTGGCGGCCGGGAATGGGTTCCTGTTCGCGCAGCCAGACCAGCACGGCATCGCCGGTCGCCGGATCCGAGGCCAGCACGGGGCGCACGTCAAGTTCCCGGTCTAGGCTCAGCAACGTCGGCGGCTGCCACGTGCCGGAGATGGCGAGGCGAGGCTGACCGGCGGCTGCGGCGGCCCGGCTCAGGAAAATGGCGTCCCAGACCGACTCGGCGATGTCCACCGCCCCACCGACAACCCCACACCCCCTGTCGAGCAGGTCGCCAATGGTGTCACACACGCCTTGCGGCTCTGGGCCGGCCAGAGCGGCGCCGGCCGGTGTTGGTCGCACCCAGATGACGATGGCGCGACGCGGGCTGATGAAGGTGACCTGCGGCTCCCAACCGGCGAACTCGGGACCGGCGATGGGCTGGGGCGGCGACCACGTTTCACCGTCGAAGATGCTGTGCACCGGCGCAGTGCGCTCAATCTGGCCGTTGACGGTCGTGTAACCCTCCCACACGGCCAGGGCGAAACCGGCCGGGCTGAAGGCGATCGCGGCATGCCGTGGTGGCGCAAAGGCCAGGGATTCGCCCGCCGCCGGGGACGGACCGTGCAGCCCTGCCGGGCAATTGCCCACCTTGATGGGCGAAAAGAGGTCGGCCGATTTGTCGAAGCCCAGGCCGCAGCAGGTCAGGGCCAGGTTGGCCTTGGCGCTGAAGACCAGGCACAAGCCGTCCCAATACACCGGGGGGCTGTGGGCCGGGTCGAGAATGATCGGGGCGCTGAGCGCGGCCGCAGGTGCGATGTTGGCCGTGGCCTTGCAGACGGCGGCCTCGATGTTGGCGCCGACGTTGAGCTGCGCGGTCAGCGCCGGACTGACGCTGGCGGTGGTCCGCAGGTCGGTCTTGACCTGGCCGCCCAGCGAGACCTCGCCACCGAGATGCAGCACGATGCCCACCTCGCCGTTGAACTTGATGCCGCAGAGGTCAACCGGCGAAGGCAGAGCCGCGCCCCAAATCGGGATGGGCGGCGGGTTCACCACGGGCACCGTCCAGGGCGGGAAACTGTACGTGGTTCCGGCCAGCGAAGCTCCCTGAAGGTTCAGGGCCCGGCTTTCGTTAATCACGGGCAGGCTCAGCAGGGTGACCTGGGCCATCGCCTTGGCCTGACCGGACCAGTTGCCATCGGTCAAATAGCGCTCGGTCAGCGCGATGCCCAGGTCCACGCGGTTTTGCAGGGTCGCGAACTTCAGATCAAGCGGCTGGTCGAACAGCGGCGTGCCCACACCCGGCACCTTGGGCAGCGTGCCCTTGAAGTCGTAACGCAGCCGGATGAAGTCCTGCCTGGTCACCGTCAGGCTGGGGCTTTTGACGTTGCCCGCGTACCAGCGCTGGCCCAGGTCCACGACCTCGACAGGGAACTGCCACTGGCCCACTGGCTGAAAGAGGGTCGTGACCGCGGTCACCACCAGCGTGAGCTTGCCGGGCGGCAGTTCGAGGGAGTTGAACTCGGCCACGTGGGCCGGGAAGTTGAAAGGCGACTGGTTGAAAAGCTGAACGGGCGCGGCAGACTCCGTGTGAGCCACTTCCTGGCCGCCCTTCTTGAGCTGGAAGACCACCACCAACGGTGCATCGGCCGGCAACAGGACGCGCTGCAATTCGGCCCAAAAACGGACCTTGAGCGGGGCCAGCCCCTTGCCCTTGAGCGAGACCAGCCGGGCCATCGGCACGTCGATCCAATCGCCGAGCTTGACCGGCTGGGTGCCTGAAAACACCCCGCCGGGCACGGCCAGCGTGCCGGCGCCCACCAACATCACCGGCGGCAGCTCGGGCAACGCGGGTTTGCCCAAGACCACGTCTGCGAAGCCGCCCGGGCCGACCGTGGCTTCGCCGGGCGCGTAGCCGCCCTCGTTCGCCTTCATGATGTACGTGCCGGCTGGCAGGTCGGGAAACTGAAAGCGCCCAGTGCCGTCGGTGCGCGCCTCGCCCAGGTGCAGGCCGGAAACGCTGAGCAATTGCACGGTCACTCCCGCACCCGCCGGCGTGCCATCCGCCCGCCGCACCGTGCCCAGCAGGCGTGCCGGCGCGGGCGTGAGCACCTCGAAATCCGCGTAGGTCAGCTCGCCGACCGGCCGACCGGCCGGCAGCATCGCCCAGCGCCCGAAGCCGGGGGTTGCGTCGGCGGGCACGGAGACGTTGGCCGCAAACACGCCGTCGGCCCCGGCGACACCGCGGGCCACGGGTCGCAGCGCGCCGGCCTGCTCCCAATAAAAGCGCAGCTCGCGCGGGGCGTCGCCCGGCACCGTGCCGCGCAACAGGACCGCGCTGCCGGGAATCGCGGAAGCCGGGTTGGGGAACAAAGTGGCGGCGTGGCTCCGGAGCAGTGGAAAGACCAAAACCGCCATCGAAGCGATGGTGCTAATGGCTTTCATGAGGTTTATGCTGACTGCCCAATTGCCCCAGACGTCAAGCCTCAATGCCGTGAGAATTGGGAAAAAAGCCGGGTAATCCTCACTTTAATTGACCCAGATCAATTTGACGCGCCCGGTCTGCCACGGCGCCCCTGAAGCCTTTGGGGGCGGCTACGCCACGATCGGCAATCCCGGCCGGTTGCTGATCTACAAAACCTGATCTTGGCCGACGCGGCCCCCCGCACCTTGACCGTTCACGTTAGTCCGTGCTTAAGCGACAATTCGGTCTCGGAAGCAACTGGTGGGGAACTTGTCCTCCAGCCGCGGGCTGCGGAACCTGTCGGCCCCACAACGGTGTAGCGACCAGATATCCGCCCCTTAGCGCTGACTTTGGCCGGAACGATTCCGCCGGGACCGGGCAGCACGTGCGCCCGCGTGTGTCCCAGGCGGCACCTCTATCCGTTCAACTGCATCCTTCCCGGCCGGTTTTCGCCGGCGGTTCAGGACTCTGTCGCACAGAAGGCTTTTCCTCGCGGCGGTCCGGACCTAGGCTACCAACAAAACTTGACCCCATGACTCAGCCAGTTCGCGTCGGCCTCATCGGTTCCCGGTTTATTTCCAGTATTCACGCGGAGTCGCTCCAGCGTTGCGCCGCCGCTGAGTTGGTCGCCGTGGCCTCGCCCACGCCCGGCCATGCCGAGGCGTTCGCCCGGCGCTTCGGCATCCCCCGCCACTTCACGGATTACCGGGAATTGCTCGCGCTGCCCGAGCTGGAACTCGTCGTCGGCGGCGTGCCGAACCATCTCCATTGCGCCGTGGCGGTGGACGCCGCCCGCGCCGGCAAGCACGTCGTCATGGAGAAACCGCTGTGCCTGAACCTGGCTGAGGCCGACCGCATGATCGCCGCCGCGCGCGAGGCCAACGTGAAGCTCATGTACGCCGAGGAACTGTGCTTCGCGCCCAAGTACGTCCGCGTAAAACAGCTCCTCGACTCCGGCGCGTTGGGGTATCCCACACTCCTCAAGCAGTCGGAAAAGCACGACGGCCCCCACGCGCCGCATTTCTGGGATGTCGAGCAGTCGGGCGGCGGCGTGACCATGGACATGGGCTGTCACGCGATCCAGTTCTTCCGCTGGCTGCTCAATGGGGCGCGCGTCACCTCCGTGTACGCGCAGATGGGGACGCACGTGCACCGCGACAAGACGCGCGGCGAGGACAACGCGCTGCTTATCCTCGAGTTTGAAAACGGCGTCACGGCACTGGCCGAGGAAAGCTGGACCAAGCACGGCGGCATGGACGACCGAGCCGAGGTGTACGGCTCGAAGGGCGTGGCCTATGCCGACCTGCTGCACGGCAACGCCATCGAGACTTACAGCCTGGAGGGTTACGACTACGCGGTCGAAAAGGCGGGCTCGACGAGGGGCTGGTCGTTCACGATTTATGAGGAGGCGTGGAACTATGGCTTCCACCAGGAGATGGCGCATTTCGTGGACTGCGTGCAACACGACCGCCCGCCGCTGGTCACCGGCGAGGATGGCCGCGTGGTGCTCGAGGTGATCTTCGCCGCCTATGAATCCGCCCGCACCGGGCGAAAGGTGCGGCTGCCCTTCACCACCGACGTCGCGAAGCCGATTGACCTCTGGCGGCCCGAGGGCCGGGCCTAAGAAGGCGGGCGGTGAAAACGTTTGGAGGTAGCATTGTTATAATTACAGCCGCGTTGGTGGTACACCTCGATCAGGGCCCGCACCTCTTTCACGACGCGCTCGGTGAATCATGGAGGCGCGCTGCAAATCACTTCCGCGCGACGCGCGGTGGTCCGCGCCCGCAGTAAGCCGGGCGGTTCGCCCGCTGAATGCCGCCAGCAAGCCGCCGGCTCTCCTGGCGGTCCGCCTGCTTGACATGCCCGCAGGTGGGCCGCCAGTTTAGGCCCGTACAGCACCGATTCAGCATGCATCTGAACCACTTTCCGGCCATGCGGGGCGGGTCGTTACGGGCGATCGGCACGCGGGTCGTTCTCCCCCTCCTCACCGCCTTGGCCATGACCTCTGTCATCCGCGCCGAACCGGCCGCCGTCGCCTCGGTGGTCACCTCCCTGCCCACCGCGCCGGTGAACACGCACTACGTCAGCCATCGGCCCCCGTTGTTGCCGGCGCCGCTGCTCAAGCTGCCGGTGGGCGCGGTGCGGCCGGAGGGTTGGCTGTACCGCGTGCTGCGCTTGCAAGGAGACGGTTTTCACGGGCATCTGACCGAGTTCAGCGAGTTTCTGAAAAAGGAAAACAACGCCTGGCTCAGCCCCACCGGGCGCGGGGAACGCGGCTGGGAGGAGGTGCCGTACTGGCTGAAGGGCTTCCAGGACTGCGCCTACCTGATCGAGGACGAGCGCATGATCCGCGAGGCGAAGCTCTGGATCGAAGGCGCTCTCGGCAGCCAGCAGCCGGACGGGTGGTTCGGCCCCGGCGAGGAGCGCACGGGCGTGGCCACCGACCTCAAGGGCCGCGACGACCTCTGGCCGAACATGATCATGCTCTTCTGCCTCCAGTCCTACCACGAACGCACCGGCGACCGGCGCGTGCTCGACCTGATGACCCGCTACTTCAAGTACCTGGCAGCCCTGCCGGAGGAGCGCTTCCTGCTCGGCTACTGGCCCAAGATGCGCGCCGGGGACCAACTCTACAGCATCTTCTGGCTCTACAACCGCACCGGGGAGCCGTGGCTGCTGGAGCTGGCCCACAAGACCCACCGCCACGCCGCGCGCTGGGACACCGGCATCATCAACTGGCACAACGTCAACCTCGCTCAGGGCTTCCGCGAGCCGGCCACGTACTGGCTGTTGAGCCATGACCCGAAGCACCTCGCCGCCACCGAGCGGGTGTGGACCGAACTGCGCGAACTCTACGGCCAGGTGCCCGGCGGCATGTATGGCAGCGACGAGAACTGCCGGCCCGGCTTCACCGGCCCGCGCCAGGCCATCGAGACCTGCGGCATCGCCGAGGAAATGCTCTCGGATGAAATGCTGCTGGGCTTCACCGGTCATCTGCGCTGGGCCGACCAGTGCGAGAACGTGGCCTTCAACAGCCTGCCCGCGGCGATGACCGCGGACCTTCGGGCGCTGCGCTACCTGACCGCGCCCAACCAACCGCAGAGCGACCATGTGAGCAAGGCGCCCGGCATCCAGAACGGCGGGCCCATGTACTGCATGGACCCCCACGACCACCGCTGCTGCCAGCACAACGCCGGGCACGCCTGGCCATACTTCACCCAGCACCTCTGGATGGCCACCGCGGGCAACGGCCTGGCCGCCGTGCTTTACGCGCCCTCTCGGGTTACAGCCCGGGTGGGGGACGGCGTGGAAGTGACCTTCCACGAGTCCACCCGCTACCCGTTCGCGGATGCCATCGAGTTCAAACTCGGCGCGCCGCGACCGGTGACTTTCCCGCTTTACCTGCGCGTGCCCGGCTGGTGCACGCGACCCGAGGTGCGGGTCAACGGCCGCGACGTCACTCCGGCGGATGCCCGCCCGGGCACGTACCTGCGCCTGGAGCGTGGCTGGGCCGACGGCGACACCGTCACGCTTCGCCTGCCCATGGAGGTGCGGCTGCGCACCTGGACGAAAAACCGGCGCACGGTGTCCGTGGAGTGCGGCCCGCTCACCTACTCGCTCCAGATTCGCGAAAAGTACGTTCGTCACGGCGGCACTGACCGCTGGCCGGCCTGGGACATTTTCCCCGATTCACCGTGGAACTACGGCCTGGAGCTGCCGGCGCACAACCCTTCGCGCGCTTTCCAAGTGGTCACCCGGCCCTGGCCCGCCGACGACCAGCCCTGGCGCTGGGACGCCGCACCGGTGCAACTCAAGGCTCGCGGCCGGCGCATCCCCGCCTGGACCCTGGACGAAAAGGGTTTGGTCCGCGAAGTGCAGGACAGCCCCGTCCGCTCGTCCGAGCCGGTCGAGGAAATCACGCTCATTCCGATGGGTGCTGCCCGGCTGCGCATCAGTGCCTTCCCGGTCATCGGCACCGGGTCGGACGCGAAGGACTGGACGGCGCCGGCAAGCACGGGCGTGCGCGCATCGCACTGCTGGGAGGCCGACAGCGTCGAGGCGGTTTGTGACGGCCTGGAGCCGCGGCACTCGAACGACCAGACCATCCCGCGCTTCACCTGGTGGCCCGAGAAGGGCAACACCCAGTGGATCGAGCGCGTGTTCGAAAAACTGCGCCGGCTCTCGCAGGTGCAGGTGTACTGGTTCGACGACACCGGCGCGGGCGGCTGCCGCGTGCCCGAGAGCTGGCGGTTGCTGTACCGGGATGCCGGCGGCCGCTGGCTCCAGGTCGCGCCGTCCACGGCCTTCGGCGTGGACAAGGACCGCTACAACGTCGTGCCTTTTGCGCCGGTCACGACCGATGCGTTGCGGATCGAGGTAAAGCTGCGCGAGGGCTTTTCCGGGGGCATCCTCGAGTGGCGGGCGGAATGATGAAGCGCGGCCTTGTCGCCACCGAAGTTTGACCGCATTTTCCGTCCATGAAGATCCCCTGCGTGTTTTGGTTCGGCACCGCGGTGGCTGCGCTGCTGGCCACCGGCTGCGGCAAGCCGACTTCCACTGAATCTCCCACCACCGCCCCCTCCGGCGCCGCTCCTGCCGGCAAGGTCTTCACCCTCGGCATGAGCCAGTGCAACCTAGGCGAGCCCTGGCGCGTGCAGATGAACGCCGACATCAAGGCCGCCGCGGACAAGCACGCCAACCTCCGAGTCATCTTCAAGGACGCCCAGAACGACACGCTCAAGCAGCGGGCCCACGTCGAGGAGTTTGTCAGCGCGAAGGTGGACCTGCTCATCATCTCCCCCAAGGAAGCCGCGCCGCTCACCGAACCGGTGGCCCGCGCGATGACCGCCGGCATTCCGGTCATCGTGCTGGACCGTCGCCTGCTGGGCACCAACTACACCTGCTTCATCGGCGCGGACAACCGGAAGATCGGCCGCGCGGCGGGCGAGTGGATCAAGCAGACCCTTGGCGGCAAGGGCAAGGTGGTCGAGTTGAAGGGCCTCATGACCAGCACGCCGGGGCAGGACCGCCACGCCGGCTTCCGCGAGGGCATCGCCGGCTCGCAGATCGAGGTCATCTTCGAGGCGGACATGAAGTGGCTCGAGCCCGAGGCCCGCAAGGAAATGGAGTCCGCGCTGGCCCGCTTCCCGCAGATTGACCTGGTCTATGCCCACAACGACCCTGGCGCACACGGCGCCTGGCTGGCCGCCCGGGCCGCCGGCCGCGAGAAACAGATCAAGTTCGTGGGCATTGACGCGCTGCCCCAGGAGGGCGTGGCTTACGTACGCCAGGGCATTCTGGACGCGACTTTCGAGTATCCCACCGGCGGGGCCGAGGCCATCGCGACGGCGCTCAAGATTCTCCAGGGCGAGCGCGTGCCGCAGGAAATCACCCTTGGCTCGCGGCTGTTCACCCGTGAGAACGTGAACCGTGGCGGCCAGCCGCTGCCCTGAGCGGGCGGGGTAGCCGGCGCGGCCCGGCCCGAGCACGGCCTTCCGCGTCCGCCCACCGGCGGGTACGCCCATGAGTGACATCACCCGCATTTTGAACGCCCTCGAGCGCGGCGAAGGGCAGTCTGCCGTGGACTTGCTGCCGCTGGTCTATGATGAGCTGCGAAGGCTCGCGGCCCATCGGTTGGCGGGCGAACGCCGGGAACACACGCTCCAGCCGACCGCCCTCGTCCACGAAGCCTGGCTCAAGATCGCCGGCGCCGACGCCCGCACCTGGCAGGGACGCCAGCACTTCTTTACCGCGGCCGCCGAGGCGATGCGGCGCATCCTGGTGGACCGCGCGCGCCGCCGACTGGCCGCCAAACGCGGCGCGGGCGCCGAGCGGGTGGACCTGGCCGAAGCGGACATCGCGGCGCCCGATCCCGACGACCGGGTGCTGGCGGTGCATGAGGCCCTGGAAAGGTTCGCCGCCGTGGACCCCCGCAAGGCGGAATTGGTGAAGCTGCGGTACTTCGTGGGGCTGACCTTCGAGGAGGCGGCTGAACTGCTCGGCATCGCCGTGCCCACCGCCAAGCAATGGTGGGCCTACGCCCGTGCCTGGCTGCACGTGGCGATGAAGGGTTGAGCCGGCGTCGGCGCGCGCGGTTCAGCCGCCCCAGTTGCAGGTGTCCCAGTCCCGGCAAGTGACGGGCTCAGGGGCGGTCGCTTCACCGGCCGGCGGCGGGATGCGAACCAGCCGTCGGCAGCCGGAACATTCGAGCAACCGGCCGGCGTGGGCCGGGTCGCATTTGAGCGCCTCGTCGCAATGCGGGCAGCGGAATTGGAGTTCGTGCGGCTTCATAATGTCCAACGCAGAGAAGCGCAATTCCGGTCCCCAAGGTAGGTGCGCGCCCGATGACCTACTTTTCACCGGCTCCTTGCGCTTAATGGTGTAGGTTAAGGCAGGGCCCCGCTATGACCGAACCGCGCGACGAAGAAGCCTTGTTCCAGGCCGCCGTCCAACTCGGCGCCGCCGAACGGGTCGCGTTCCTCGACCGCGAATGCGCCGGCGACCCGACGTTGCGGAAGCGGCTCGAGACCCTGCTGGCAGCGCATGATCAGCCCGACACCGTGTTCGGCACTCAAGCGACAAGCCGCCCCACTGTGGCCCGGCACCCACTGCACGATCTGGCCGACGACCTGGTCGGCCAGACCATCGGCCGCTACAAGCTGCTCGAGAAGATCGGTGAAGGAGGGTGTGGTGTGGTTTATGTGGCCGAGCAGACCGAGCCGGTGCGACGGCGGGTAGCGTTGAAGATCATCAAGCTGGGGATGGATACCAGGCAGGTCGTCGCCCGGTTCGAGGCCGAGCGCCAGGCCCTGGCGATGATGGATCATCCGAACATCGCCAAGTTCCTGGACGCGGGAGTGACGGGATCACTGAGCGCGCCGGCGTCCTTGCCGGCGAGTTCCGCCCGCATCGCCAGCCCGCCGGCGGAAACGCCGGCGCTCCCCGCCGGTCGCCCCTATTTTGTGATGGAACTGGTCCGCGGGATCAAGATCACCCACTACTGCGATCAGGAGAAACTCGGCACCCGCGCGCGGCTCGAACTGTTCATCAAGGTCTGCCAGGCCATCCAGCATGCGCACCAGAAGGGGATCATCCACCGTGACATCAAACCGTCGAACATCCTGGTCACGCTGCACGACGGGGTTCCCGTCCCCAAGGTGATTGACTTTGGCATCGCCAAGGCGACGGAAGGACGGCTGACCGACGCGACGGTCTATACGCAGTTGCACCAGTTCATCGGCACGCCGGCCTACATGAGCCCCGAGCAGGCGGCGATGAGCGGGCTGGATATTGATACGCGCAGCGACATCTACAGCCTGGGCGTGCTGCTCTACGAGTTGCTCACGGGCCGGACGCCCTTCGATGCGCAGGAGTTGATGTCGCAGGGCTTGGACGCGATGCGCAAGACGATCCGGGAGAAAGAGCCGGTCCGCCCCAGCACGCGGCTGCGGCAGTCGAACCTGGCTGATGCGTCCAAGGAGACTTCACGCGTCCCGGGTCACGGATCCCCCATCCCGCGTCAAGGATCGCTCCCCAGCGACCTGGACTGGATCGTGATGAAGTGTCTGGAGAAGGACCGGAGCCGGCGCTACGAGACTGCCAACGGCCTGGCTATGGACCTTAAGCGGCATCTCAACCACGAGCCGATCGTGGCCCGGCCGCCCAGCACGCTATACCGGTTTCAGAAGGCCTGGAGGCGGCACAAGCTCGTGTTTGCGGCGGTCTGCGCGGTGGCGGCAGCGCTCATCCTCGGAACCGTCTTCAGCGTCTGGCAGGCCAAACGCGCGACAAGTTACGGTCGCACCGCGCGGGCGGCCGAGGAGGTGGCGAGGACAAACGCCTTGATGGCGGTACAAGCGCGCGATCTCGCCCTGCGCGAATTCGAGCGCGCCGAATCCGAGCTCTGGAAGTCTCGACTCAGCGAAGCGCGCGCCCTGCGGATCGCCGGCGGCGTGGGCGCCCGGCTGGGCGGCGCAGTGTTGCTGCATGAACTGGTGAAGCGGCCCAATCTCACGGAGGCGCAGGTGCTGGCATTGCGCGAGGAGGCCATCGGGCAACTGGCGCTGGTGGACGTCGGGATACCGACCAACTGGGTCGCCAAGCCCTCCTGGCACCCGCTCGCGTGGGATGCGGCGCTCGAGCGCTTCGTGCGGCACGCGGCGCCGGACCGGCTTGACCTGCACGAGTTCCCGAGCGAACGCGTGCTCGCCTCGTTCGCGGCGCCGGAGCCGGCCACGGTGGAGCAGGCGCGGTTCACGCCAGACGGGCGGTTCCTGGTCGTCCGCTTCGGCAACCCCGGCGGGCACCTCTGGGTGTGGCGCGTGGACACGCAGGAGGCGGTGCTGCGCGTGCACGGCGTCGGCCAGTTCGACGTGCTACCCGACGGCCCTGCGCTCGTGCTGCCCACCGGGCGGGGACTTGTCGTCCAGCCGCTGCCGCCAACCACGCCGTGGAGGCGCTTGCAGACCGGACGCACGGTCGAGTTGGCCGCGGCGTCTCCGGACGGCCGACTTGTCGCCGCGCTTCCCCACGACCGGCAGAATGTGGTGGAGCTGTGGGAAACGGTCGCCGGAGAGATCACGGGCAGCTTCACCGCGGATTTTCACATCCAACGGATGACGTGGCACCCGGACGGCGAGCGGCTGGTGATCGGCGGCGACCGTGGCCGGCTCGAGCTCTGGACCTTGGAGGGCGAACGTATGGCCCGCACTCAAGCCCGTCCGCAGCCCCTGTTGGGTCACCAAGGCTACGTGGACTATCTCCACTTCGCGCCGGACGGCTCCCTGCTGGCCACCTATGCCTGGGACGGATCTTCCATCCTGTGGGACACGCTGTCAGGCCGGCCGCTGCTGCGGGAGCCGCGCTTCCACCTCTTCAACCTCAGCACGTCAGGCGATCGCATCCGGGTCCGTCGCGAGTGGCCCAACTCGGAATCCGTCACGGCGGTCGCGCCCCGGAACGGGTTTCGAACCGTGGCTTGGATCGGGAAGCCGCTGGAAGTGAACAGCGTCACGGCCAGCCCGGACGGCCGGCTGCTGGCGGTGGCCCACAACGGAGACATTTCCGGTCAGGAAGGCCCCTGCTCCCTCTGGGATCTGGAGCGGGGTCGTGAAGTGGCGCGGGTTTCCGGCGGCTGGGCGCAGTTCAGCGCCGACAGCCGGACGCTCCACACCTTTTCGCGATACGCGGAGAACTGTGTCCGGAGCTACGACGTGAGCGCCGCAACCCTGGCCAGCCCGCCGCCAGATTGGCACCAAGGGAGGCTCGTGTTTCAAGGCCGGCGTGGACAGTCGGTGAACACGGGCGTTCTCGCGCCCAATGGCCGCGAGTTGATCGTCGCCGCGACGGACAGCCTGGTCTCCCTGGACCTGCTGAACGAGCGCCCGCCTCAAGTCCTGCCCAAGGCGGCCCACGTGGTGGCCCTCAGCCCCGACGCCCGCCGTATCGCGACCATGTTCTACGCTGAACCTGCGGTGATTTGGGGCGCGGACGGAGCGCCGCTCTTTCAGGCCAAACCGCACAGCAACCTCGAGTTCAGCCCGGATGGACGCTGGATTTCTGTGGCGGACCAGACGGAGGTGAGGATTCACGCCGCCGACTCGCTGGCGCCAGTGCATCCGCCCCTCCAGGTCGAGGTGCCCGGTGTCTCACCGCCCGTGGCCTTCTCACGCGACGGCCGGATGTTTGCCGTGGCGCTGAACCGCACCCATCCGCGCCTTTTTGAAACCGCCACTGGCCGCGCGCTGGCCGTACTGTCGCCGCCGCACCCGGGGCCGATCACGGGGCATCGGGCCCTCAGCTTCACCCATGACGGCGAGTGGCTGCTGGCCGGCAAGAATGACGGCGAGACCGTCGCGTGGCATCTGCCGACGATCCGCGCAGAGCTCCAGAAACTCGGCCTTGACTGGACCTTGACTGACGCCCCCGCGCATCCGCCGTCCCGAACTGTCGCCGGCCTCGCACGGCCCGACTTCCGCCTCCTCTCCCAACCGCCGCCACGGGATCCGGCCACGCCCCCGGAACTGATCGACCTCACCCCGCACTACAACGCGGTGCTCACCGGACCCTGGCATGTGGGCGGCTCCGCCAACGATCTCGCCGAGCTGCCTCGAGGAATACAGACCCTGGCCGATGTGCGCTTTGACATCCGCGGGTTGATCCAGTGCGGCTCCGTGACGGGCGGCGGCGACCCCTACCCGCTCAGGATCTCCGGCATCGCCGTTGGGCGGCCCGTCCGCCGGCTGCATTTTCTGCACGCCGCCATCGGAGCGTTCAGCCTGTCGCCGGGTCTGCCCATCGGCCGCTACACGGTGCGCCTGGCCGACGGGTCGGCGCACGCCATTCCCCTCCGCATCGGCCACGAGGTCGCCGACTGGTGGGCCCAGCCGGGCGAGGACTTGAGCCAGATGGAGGTGGCTTGGCACGGCCAGAACGGCGACAGCCGCCGCGTTGGACGTTCGATTCGTCTGTTCAAGACCACTTGGGAATGCCCGCAACCAGAGGTCGTCATCGAGAGCCTCGGCGTCACGGCGACCCACGGGCGCGCCCACCCCTTCCTGGTCGCGGTCACGGCGGAGTAGCGGGCGGCGGAAGCACGTGCAAGCGATGGATACATACTTCCGCCCCGGAAACCGCGCTTTAGCAGACGGCGGCTGAAGGGCGCCGGGTGTCTGGATCGAGACCAGGTGCCCGCCTGCCCCGCCGCGTGATGCCATGAACCAACGACCCTGCTCGGTAAGGAAGGAAGGCAAGACTCGGCGGGCGCTCACTCTGTTTGTGTGGGCTCTGGGGGGCGCGCTTGCTGTCTCGACCTTGATACTCCTCTACGAGGGCTACTCGTGGGTGGGTTGGACCTCTGAAACCGGCGGTGTCACCTACAACCTCGTCTGGCTGGCACGGCTGCTCATCCACACGCTCTTCCAGTCGCCTTGGGGCGTGCTGGGCGCGGTGCTCGGCGCGGCCGTCGGCTGGGTCGCTCTTTCCCAGACGCGGCGCGCGTTCCGTCAGACTTCCAAGCCCGGTCATTTATGAAACCTAGCCTTAACACCATCGTTGTTGCGGTCGGCTTCCTCACCATCCCCTTGGGCGCCGGCGACAAACCGGCAACCGAAGCGTCACCGCGGGCCGCGGCCCAAGACACCCCGGCTTCCGATCGCGAGGCTGTCCTCTTGCACACGTGGCCCGACGCGGTCCCGCTGGGCTTCAACGCGCAAGGACGCCTGTTGGTCTTCGACGGCGACCGGCGGGTGTTCGAGGCGCATGACCTGGCTGCCACCAACACGGCTGTCAGCGGCTGGAACCAGGCCGGCGGCGGCGGCAAGGTCTTCGGGGGCGCCTTGAGTGCGGATCGCCAGACGCTGGCGACCGTCTCCGAGGTGGGCCGCAAGCAGAGTCGCATTCAGCTTTGGAACGCGTTGACCGGCCAGATGACCGGACCTGAGTTCGCTCCCAGCGACGTGGCTCACGTGGCTTTCAGTCCCGACGGCAAGCTGCTGGCCGGCGTGGTGGCGCTCGAGGGCACGGTGCGGGTGTGGGAGGTCGCGACCGCCAAACTCCGCGGGAGCATGTCCCTGCCGCAGCCGATGCAAGTGACCTGGATTGGGCTTCAGTTCAGCCCGAACGGACGCTTTCTGGCGGCGCGAAACAGCTACGCCCTGCAAATCTGGGACGTGACGGAGCGGCGGGTGACGGGAAGCGGCGATCTGAATTTCTACGTGGCCATCAGTCCCGACTGGAAGCTGGCGCAGGGCTTCGCCCTCAACGCCAGGGCGCAGCAACCGCCGCGCGTCCGCCTGCTCGACCTCACGGATCCGAACCGGCCGGCCCCGGCGACCGCGCTCCCGAGCGACGCGGTGGGCGAAGAGGAGGTGTGTGTCTTTGGCCCGGGCGGCCGGCTGCTGACGCTGAACCGCCGGAGCCGGCAATTCAAGCTGTGGGACACGGCCAACTCCCGCCTGATTCGCGAGGCGCCCATTGCGGCCGGCCACGCCATCCGACAGGCACTCAGTCCTGACGCGCGGGTGATGGCGACGATCGAGTTCGAACCCGGGAAGGGTTCTCCGCTTCGTGGCGATCTGCGGCTCTGGGACGTGGCCACCGGCAAATCGTTGGCGCCGGCGCGTCCGCTGCCGGGCATGTTCTGGGACTGGCAGTTTGCCCCCGACTCCCGCCACCTGGTGGTGGCCTTCGCGCAAGGCGACGACCGGATCGGCGCCCAAGTCTGGCGCTTGCCCGCGGGCGAAACGCCGCCAACGGCGACGCGCGCCAAAGCGGCCGGTGGATCACGTGACGCCGATTGACGTGCGATCCCCGGGAAGCTCCGGTCTGCCCACCTGGCTACGCGCCCGCATACTTCCCAGCCGGATTCCACGCTTAGAGTAGTGGAGACTGATGATGCAGTGCTCCGCCAACCGGAACAACCGGACACCACGACATCCAACTGACACTATGAAAAACGAACCCTGGAAACACTGGAAATGCCTGCTGTTGCTGCCGTCGTTCCTTTGGGCGGGTTGTAATTGCAGCGGGCCCCCGGTCATCACCAAATGGAAGGTGGGACCAACCATAGTCTGCCCCAGCGAGCAGGTCAGGCTCGAGTGGGAAACGGACTGTTTCGACCACCTCGAGGTGATCATTGACCCGCCGGTCATCAACCCGACGACCGGCGACCCGATCCGGATTCCCGACTGGACCCTCGAGAAGGACGGCGAGATGTGGAAGAGCCCCACGGCGGACACCACCACCTTCTACCTGGCCGGCAGCGCGCGCGGCTTCAATAAGGAATCGGACCGGATCACGGTGACGGTCGTGCGGGGTACCCTCGACACCACTCTGAACTTCTTCTTGAGCTGCCCAACCAAGGAGTGGATGCCAGTCGAAATCCCTGCCGCCGATTTCAGCGAACGGCTGCTCATTCGGACGGTCCGCAACCTCAGCGACCGCGACGTCTGGGTGACGCATGGGGGCAAAAACGACGTCCCGATCGCTCAGGGTGGAACGGTGGACAGTTTCAACGGGATGTCCGCCCGCGGGCTCTGGCAGGCGTGGGCGCGGTTGCGGGAGCCGTTGGAAGGGTGCCCGCCGCCGATGTCCGTGGGACCACATGGCGGGCCGGTACCGCGTCCACCCCCGCCTCTGACGCTGGTTGTGACGATAGGCTGCGACTGAGGACCGGCGTATGAGGTTATTCACCCGGGCTGCGCTCGGCGGCCTTTGCGGGCTGACCTGCCTCGTGGCCGGAACAGGCCCTCCCGGCCCGCCCGGCGTCCGTTCCCAGGCGGACGTCCTCGACCTCCGCGGCGTCGGCTTCCAGACGCCGGATTGCGTTGTCTGGGATAAGGACAGCGACGTGTACCTGGTGTCGAACATCCACGGCCACCCGCAGGACAAGGACGACAACGGCTTCATCAGCCGCGTGCGCCCGGATGGGACGGTGGAGGCCCTCAAGTGGATTGATGGCGCATCGGAAGGCGTGACGCTGCACGCGCCCAAAGGCATGGCGATTACCAGGGACAACCTGTGGGTGGCGGATATTGATGTGATGCGGAGGTTTGAGCGCCGGAGTGGCAGACTGCTCGGTGAGATCGCGGTTAAAAACGCGAAGTACCTGGACGAAGTGCTTCCCGGCTGGCCGGACCCTAACGCCTCTCCCGGCGTCATTGACACCGCCCTCTGGCGCGAGAGCAAGCCGGGGGAGTTTCCCCCGGGGCGACCGCGAATGGTTGGACTCGAGCCGGCACCCGGGGAAACCGGGGAAGTTACGTTTGCCAAATTTGTGGCCACGATCTTCACGGAGTTCATGATCGTGGACTCCGGGCTAAGCACCAACGAAACGGTTCTGGCCCAGGCTAGGCGCGACTACCAGAGCGACCAGCCGTGCGGCCAGATCACGGGGGCCACCCCCTTCCTGATGGGCCTGGCCCTGGTGAGCTGGGATCGGGACTGGCTTTACCTTCTGCACGTCCATGATCGCGGTTGTGGGACCCAAGCGATACGGCTCCCCCAAGCCCAGCTTTACGACGTCTTGGACGTCCTGTACGAGCGACATCGGCTGATGGAGGACCAGAGTGGGGAATGGTGGGGGCACTGGTTCGTCTCAAGCTGGGCCGGGCGCTGTGTGTACCACGTCCGCATGAGGGAACCCCATCGGGCCACAGTCACGGAATGGGTCAGTGGCGTTCGCGCCCCGGGCAAGCTGGGCTACGACGCGAAACGCAATCGGGTGCTCATCCCGCTCTATCTGGATAACGCGCTTCTGATCCGTCCCGGCCCCGGGCACTTCTCCGAGTAGCATCGTCCGGGCATGAGAAAACGATGCACCATAACTGGCGCGGCAGTCGGATTCTTGTGGGGATTACTCGTCATCGCGCTGTCGGACACTGCCACAACAAGCGTGGTCGCAAACCTGGTGATCCGGGCTGTTGCGGTGTGCGTCTTTGCCAGCATCGGTGGCCTGGCGGGACTGCTGGTCGGTTGGGCGGTGAGACGATTCTTCACGAAGCGATGAATGCAAAATGAAGACGGCAAACATTGCCTTTCCCTGCCCGTACTGCGGGCATGAAATCCAACGTGACCGCAGCCAAGCCGGTCCGGAGGCTTGGTGTCCTTCATGCGACCAGAGCTGATCCGTCCCGGCAGCGGAGACCGCCCCTGTTGCGCCGACGGCAACAGCCGTCGCGCCAAAGAACACTGGGACTCGTTTCATCGGCCGGTTTGCCATCGTGGGGCTTTCCACCATTGTGGGCGCGACCGGGTGGTGGTTGGTGCTGCCGTACCCACCGCTGGTCCTGATCGGAACGATGCTGGGATTTCTGGTTGGACGGACCATCGTGGGGATCGCCCTGCCCGTGGCGAGCGACCGCGAATCGCCTGCGTGGGCGCACTGCAGTCTGCTTCTCACTGTCGGGGCCGGGTTGGCGGTCATCGTCGGCGGCATCTTTGTGGACGGCCAGGGATGGCTGCGCGGTGAGGGAGCGGGTTTGCTCCTCATGTTCATCGTCCTGCCGACTCTGGTCGTGCTCGGCCTGATCGGCGGCCCAATGGCGACCACGGCGGCTCGCAAGGCCTTGAACGCGGTCCGCACCGGCGCGCGTCCCTCGGGCGAGAAACCGCTCGCGCAAATGGCGCTGTTGCTGAGCTGCCTGATGACCATCGCCCTGTTAGGCTTCTTGCTTTGGATGCTGCTGGGGCTCTTGGGGCACTGAACCGGGTTCAACCGGCACTGGCGATGAACGCTCCCGAATTCGAATTCCACTGCCCGCATTGCGGCCAGCACCTCCGGTGTGAAAGCGATCTGGCCGGGCAGGAAGTCAACTGCCCGGTCTGTGAACAGCCGGTTTTGATTCCCAACGCCTCGGCCGCCGATCTCGCGCCCGCGGATGCCGCCGCGGACGCGGCCAGGGCTGCGGGAGCCGAAGACGGCCCGCTCCGAAGCGGTGAAATGCCCCTGGCTGGCACCCTGGGACTGCTGGCGGCGGCGGCCTGGCTTTTGCCCCAAGTGATGCTGGGTCTGTTCGCTTTCTTGCTGCTGCCGATGGCGCTGGCGCTCTGTTGCATAAGTTTGCTGCGTGCCCGGAACAGATTGAAACCCATCGGATGGCAGGCGTTGGGATTTCTGCTGCTGGTCCTCGCGCTGAGCGGATTGCTGTGGACCACGCTTCAGGCGGTGGAGCACAGCGCTCGCGGAGCGCTGTCCGCTCAGCGCGCCCGACTGGCGGCCCAAGGCCTGGCGCCAGCGCCGGTTCCGGGTAAGGCACAAGTGCGCACCGGATCGGAAATGGAACCTCGCGCCGGGTCGGATCGGGCCGCCCGCTGGCTGGCCCCATTGGCCATGGCGTCGGGCCTGCTCTGCTGGGCGGGATGGTCACCGTTGCGTTGTTTGTTCTGGGGCGGGGTCGTATTCGGCTTCCCGCACGCCGTGGCGTGGATCATTCGCGTGAACGGGCCGCGGATGATCCTGACTGCGTAACCACAGGGGCTGCGGGCCGTGGTTTGTGTCCTAAGACCAACGTGGTCACAAGGCGGCGAGCCGCTGGTCCGGAAAGGAGACACGCGCTTGGTTACCTGCTTTCTCGCCTTCGCCACGGCGACTGAGCAAGCGGCAGGCAACGCGGCCGGGCGACGAGTTGGACACCCCGGCCAAAGTGGCGTCGGCCAGAAACGAGCCGGAAGCCCGCAGGCGCGGGTGGGCGGTGATGGGTGCGCTTCAGGCTTGGAGCCGGCGCGGCGCGGGCGCAGATTCGGCCCCTCGCCAATGTCATGAACACGCCGCGTTTCTGGAATCCGAATCTGCTCGCAGGCGGGATCGTGCTTGCCCTGACCTGCCTGTTGGCAGGCTGCGACGGGGCACACACCCCGACCACCCCACCAACCGGCGCCCCCGCCACGCCGCCGCCTTCGTCACCACCGTTATTGCACACCGAACTCCAGGCCGACCGCCTGGTGGTAAAGGTCGGCGACGCCGTGTTCACCGAGTATCGGTTCGGGCCGGAGACGAAATACCCGTACTTTTATCCGGTGAACGGTCCGCGTTCGGGCCGCACGGTGACCGTCCACCAGACCGAACCCTACCCGCACCACAGTTCGATCTTTTTCGGCTGCGACCGCGTCAACGGCGGCAATTACTGGCAGGAAGGCCCGGAGCGCGGGCGCATCGTGTCCAAGGCGCTGCGACTGGTGCGCGACCGCGGCGAGCGGATCGAGTTCGAGCAGGACTGTCTCTGGGAACGGCCCGGCGCGGAGCCGCCCTTCGAGGATTACCGGCGGATTGTCATCACCGCGCCCGGGACGGACGTGCGGTTCATTGACTTCGACGTGCGGCTGACCGCCCGCGGCGAGGTGAGAATCGAAAAGACGAACCACTCCCTGTTTGCCGTGCGTGTGGCGCCGGACCTGGCCGTGACCGGGGGCGGCCTGCTCGTGAACGCGCACGGCCAGCGCGCCGAGGCCGGCACGTTCAACCAGCCCGCGCCGTGGGCGGCGTTTGGCGCGCGACGCGACGTCGGCTTCGAGAGCGTCGCGCTGTTCACGCACCCGCAGAACCGGTGGTACCCCGAGCCGTGGTTTACTCGCGACTATGGCTTCATGTCGCCCACACCGCTGAACTGGCTGCCCGCCGAAGGCCTGAAGCTGGCGCCGGGTGAAACACTGCGTTTCCGGTACCGGGTCGTGGTCGTGGCCGACGAGCCCACCACCCCACGGCTGCGGGACTGGTACGGGGCGTGGGTTCAGGATTGAACCTGAGAACCGAAATTCCGAGGGCCAGGTCGCTGGTGCCATGGCGAATTGAGGTCCTCGGCGGGAAACGGCGGCCGCGCCGCACCCGCGCGAAACCGGCGGGCGGCCAACGCGGCGGCGATCTGCGCCCACGACCGCTGGCGGCTCCACAAGGACCGTGGCGAGCCCGAGGGGGCAGCTCCCCGGACCCGCCACGGTCGCGCAACGGCGGCCCTGCACCGGGACCGCCGAAGTCCCCACCTCACTCGCTCACCAGCCGGTAAAACCGACAACTCATCCCCGCCGCCGCCTCCGTGTGCTCGAAGCCCACGCTCGCAGAACTCACCGTGGCCACGGTGTCCCAGCTCACCAGGTCCGCCGAGGCCTGGAGCCTCCAGGGGCGGTGGGGCTCGGCGCGCAGGCTCAGCCGGCAGGAGCCGTCGGGCTGGATCGCCGCCTTGAGGGCGGGCGGTTCCCACACCGTGAGAATCTGGTCGGAAGCCACGTCGTGGAACTCCTGCACCGCGCCCGAGGGCCACTCGATGCGGAGGGTCTCGATCCGCGCGGCATCTCCGAGGCCGAAGTGGGCCTCCAGATGCTGGATGACGGAGCCGGCGCTGATGTCGCGCATCTGGCGCAGGGACTGGCCGTAGATCGTGGCCCGGGTGATCACCCGGGCGCCGATGGCATGGCTGTTAGAGGCGGTGCCCCGGGCGCGGACCTTGAGCCAGTGCCGGCCATTGCCGTTGTTCTGGAAGAGGAGGTTGCCACTGGAACTCCTTCCGGCCATAAAGAGGTCCAGGGTGCCGTCGTTGTTATAGTCGGCCCAAGCGACGGATTTTGCGCCGTCCACGAGCGGGTCCTGCCTGAGGCTGCCCGTGGTGATTTCCTCGAAGTTGCCATCGCCCTAGTTCCGGAAGAGCCGCCCGGGCGACCAGGTATAGACATCGAGCCAGCCGTCGTTGTCGAAGTCGCCGAAGGCCGGAATGCCCCAATTGACGGGGGATGGCGGGATCAGATCCGTGGGGGACCCGTTCCAAGGGGTCATGGCGGAGCCGTCCCCCGGGTTGAGAAGCAGTTTGCCCGGGAGATTGGCTCCTCCGCAGATGACATCGAGATCGCCGTCATTGTCGAAGTCGGCCCAATCACCGCCCGGACCGGCGGGGAGGAGGAAGCTCTTGAGCACGGGTGTCGTCACGTCGGTGAACTCCAGGTTGCCGTCATTACGGTACAGGCGAGCCACATTGCCTTCCAGCGGGAAGAACGCATCCAGATCCCCGTCGTGGTCGTAGTCCACGAGCTGTATGCTGTGGGACCAGGACGTCAACCGGGACAGGTCCTTGTCTGAGACCACCATGAACTGGCCGTTCCCGAGGTTCCGGAGGAGGTGAGTACCTACGAGACTCTCGAAAAAGCCGTCGAGCAAGCCGTCACGGTCGAGGTCCCCCCAGGCCCAAACCAGCGCTGACCTGATGACCTGGGCTGGAGGGACAGTCCAGTTGGTATCGCCCGCCACGCGGGTGAACCCGGTCGTTCCGTCGTTGCGAAGGTAGAAGGGGTGCCCGTCAACTCCCAGAAACAGGTCTAGGTCGCCGTCGTTGTCCGTGTCCGTCCAGACACCGAACCTAACGAGAGCAGTCAGATTGGACCAGACACCGGTGGTGACCTCGCTGAACCGGCCTCCGCCCTCGTTGTGATACAAACGGGTGTTGCGGCCTGCGGTGTTGAGGTCCCCCACGACGACCAGGTCCAAGAGTCCGTCGCCGTTGTAATCCCCCCAGTACCCGGCCCAGTTCACGGTGCGGTTGGTCACCACCGGGCTGTCGTTGATCTTCGTGAACTGCGGATCAATCTGGAGCGTCGCCTGGTTGGTGCTGACGACCGGGTGACCGTCGGCGTCGCTGGCAACGATGTCATACTGCCCGACGTGGGCGGTGCTGACGTTGGTGAGGTAGAGGCGGACGCGGGCCGCCGAGGGATTGAGGTTGGTGTCAAGGGGCACACCGTTAAACCGCCACCGGTACGTAAGCGGCGGGGCGGTCGCCGTGACAGGATAGACACCGAACGAGACGGTGGCGCCGGCGCTCGGATACAGGGCGGTCGGCGCGAGGAGCCGCGGGGTGCTGACTTCGCCAAGCCCGGCAGGGCCGGCGGCGAGGGCGAGCAGGACGAGGCCTGCGGTACAGACGGTTTTCATAATGGCCTTTCTCTTTATAGGGACGGGCCGGATGGGGTGTCGGGCGACCGGAGCGCAACCTTGCGCCTCCCCGCCCCACCGCTCTGACCGGCATCCCTCTACCTGCTTACTACGGGAAAAGGCGCATTTTCTTAACAAGCCCCCCGGTAAAAAAATCGCGGACGCTCCCGGAAATGTTGCCGGGAGCCCCCGGCGGGGGCTCGGCCTCTGGGGACCAGCGGGTTGCGTCGAGGCGGTTCGCCGGGGCGGGCTCGTGGACTGAACACCGGACGTGGGCGCATCTTACTTTTTTTTGCACCCGCCGAAGAGCGCGGGGGTCGCCGAGCGTAACGGCCGCCACCCTGGCGCGTAGCGGCAACCATCCTGGTTGCCGTAAAGGGCGGCATCCGGCCGCCCGGAATCTGGCCGGAGAACCCGCCGGCAGCGTATCGCCCCCCGCCGGGCGGGAAGCCGGCCGCCACCAGGGCTGCTGGCGCCGCGGCACAAAAGTGAAATGCGCCCTACAAGCGGGATGGGCGCGCGGGCTTCAACCCGCTTCCACCTCCCAAACGTCAGGGCCCGCCCCGGTTCTTCACCGTTCCGCCTGGCCGGACGCTCAAGCGGCATCAAGGCCGCGTGCCCGTCACTCCAAGCGGCGTGCCGCAATGGGGTGCAGGATGCCCGCTGACGCGGTCCCTGATTCCCGGCAGGTAAAGTGACCGCCCCCCACAGCGCGGCGGGTTGGAACCCCGCCACACCGCCGACTGCAAGTCGGCACTACAAAAACCAGGTCAGCCTGGCGGGCTTTCGGCTGGTCCGGTGAAACTTCGGCTGACCTCCGTGACTTCCCCGGCGTCAACCGCCGGCGCACAGGCGCGGGGCCATTTTCCAGGTGCGGTACGAGCCGGTGAGATTGCGCACGTTGAAGCCGCGCTGGGCCAGCAGTCGGCAGGCAAAATAAGACCGCTGCCCGCTCTGGCAGCTCACGATGATCTCCATGTCCCGGGGCAGTTCGTCCAGCCGGTCACGCAATTCGGGCAGCGGGATGTGTCGGGAGCCGGGGATGTGGCCGGCGGCGCGCTCCTGCGCGCTGCGCACGTCGAGCACCAGCGTCCGCGCCGGGTCCAGTGCCGGGAGTTCCCGCCATTGCGCCAGCCGCACGTCGCCGCGCAACACGTTTTGCGCGGCCATGCCGGCCAGGTTCACCGGGTCCTTGGCCGAGCCGAACGGCGGGGCGTAGCCCAACTCGAGGTCGGCCAGATCCTGCACGGTCAGCCCGGCCTTGAGCGCGGTGGCCAGCACGTCCATGCGTTTGTCCACGCCCGCCACGCCCACCGCTTGCGCGCCCAGCAATGCGCCGTTGTCCGGGTCAAAGAGTACCTTCAAGGCGATCGGCTCGGCGCCGGGGAAATAACCGGCGTGCGACGCCGGGTGCAGATGGATGGCCTGAAAAGGCCGGCCGGCGCGGCCGAGCATGGCCTCGTTGGCACCGGTGCAGGCGGCGGTGAGGCGGAACAGGCGCAGTACCGCCGTACCGAGCGTGCCGGCGTACGTGGAGCGCCGCCCGAAGATGTTGTCCGCAGCGATGCGGCCCTGGCGGTTCGCCGGTCCGGCCAGCGGGATGAGCTGCCACTGGTCGGTGACGGCATGCCGGACTTCGATGGCGTCGCCCACCGCCCAGATGGCCGGGTCGCTGGTCCGCAAATGCGCGTCCACACGGATGCCGCCCAAGTCGCCGATTTCGAGCCCCGCGTCGCGGGCCAGCCTGACGTCCGGTTTCACGCCCAGGCCCAGCACCACGAGGTCCGCCGGCAACCGGGCGCCGCTGTTCAAAACCACGATGGAAGCGGCGGCGTGCTCGCCCGCCGCGGGCGGCTCGAAGGCGGCGACCGCGTCGCCCAGGTGCAAGGCCACGTTGTTGGCCTTCAATTCCGCGTGCAACCAGCCGGCCATCTCGGGATCGAGCGGCGTCATCACTTGCGGCATCGCTTCGACGAGCGTGACCTCCAGGCCGCGGCGCTGGAGTTGTTCCGCCATCTCGAGGCCGATGTACCCCCCGCCCACCACCACCGCGCGGCGGGCGGAGTGCGACTTGATCCAGTCATTAATCGCGTCGGCGTCCGGCACGGTGCGCACCTGGAAATGCCCCTCGCGCCGCAGACCGGGGATGGGCGGCTGCGCGGGCGTGGCGCCGGTGGCCAGCACCAGGGCGTCGTACGGCTCCAGGTATTCCCGGCCGCTCTCCAGTTCGCGGACACGAACGGCGCGGTGTGTGCGGTCTATGGCCAGCGCTTCATGCCGCACGCGCACGTCGAGGTTGAAGCGCGTCTTGAGGCTGCGCGGCGTTTGGAGCAACAGGGCGTCGCGCTCCGGGATCTCGCCGCCCACGTGGTAAGGCAGGCCGCAGTTGGCGAAGGACACGTACGGTCCACGCTCCAGGACGACAATCGAGGCATCCTCGGACAAACGCCGGGCCCGGGCCGCGGCACTGGCGCCGCCCGCCACGCCACCCACCACCACCAATCGCAAGGGCTTCATGGGTCAGGCGGGGGAGGCGGGGTGGGTTTGCTGCCAGCGCGCGCGCAGCGCGGCATGCAGCCGCTCGCGGCAGGCGGCCGGGATCTCGATCGCCTGCCCCTGTTTGTACAGGGTGATGGTCTGGCGGATGTTGTCCACGACCACCTGGCAGGGATTGCAGCCCTGCAAGTGCCGTTCCAATTCCACGCACACGCCCGGTTCCAAGGTGCCGTCCACAAATTCATTGAGGGCGGCGAGAAGTTCGTCGCAGTTCATGGCCGTATTTACGCACCAAGGAGCCGCGAATGGGCGGGAAGTTACAACCCCGCCAGCGGGGGGTTCACGGTTGAACCGAACCGCCACGCCGGCAGGTGAAACGAGCGGATCAGTTCCCCGTCACGGTCAGCACGGAATTCAGCCCGCCAAATGGATTGGGCACATTGGTTTCGGCCGTCGGATCGTGCAGCCACAGGCCGTCCACGACGAACCGATACTCATGGACCCCGGGGGCCAGTTCGAGTTCCACCGTCCAACGGCCTTCACCAGCCGGCTGCATCGGCGTGGCAGTGGGGTCCCATTGATTGAACGTGCCGGCCAGAAACACGGCGGACGCCCCGGCGTGCTGGCAGGCGAAGCGTACCCGCGCTCGGGCGGGCGGCGCCGGCTGAGGCACCGCAGCGGCTTCGGCGGGGCGCCCGGCGCGACCGGCCTTCGTGCTGGTCTTCGTGGTTTTCGCGGTCTTCGTTGTTTTCGTTTTCGTGGTCATGGTCAATGTTGGTTCAATGCATCGGGAAAGACGTGCTGCGGGTGGAACCACCAACCGGATCGCCCCGCGGGTGTGAGGGCACGGCCTCCACGACATGGTCAATTTTAGCGACTCACAACGGCTTGGCCAGTGATTTTGCCGCGAGTCTCTGCCAAGGGGCGCATCTCTGTATTTTCAGCGGCTGGAAACGGCCAGCCGCCGCCGGGGGTAACGGCGGCCCTCGCCGGGGGCCGAGGAGGATGGCATCCTGCCGCGTGGAATCTCGGACGACGCGTCGCTGAACTGCGTGGCAGGCAGGATACCCGGCTTAACGGCAGGCTTGGAAGCCGGCCCCCACACCGCTCGCCAGCCCCGCCGCAAGACACTGAGATGTGCCCGCTGCCAAGCCGCGTTAAGCAGGTCGAAACAGTTGAACCGTCAAACGACGGTCCGCCGGACAACCCACTCAACCCTTTAATGGCCGCCCGTTAACCAACCAGGGTTCCGCGACGGCTGCCGGCCGGCGCGCCGGGACTGGTCTGCCCCCGCTCAATGCGCGTGCGGCGCCAGCCGGCGCGCGGGATCACCGAAGGCTCGTGTCAATCGCTCGCGCAACTGGAGTCGGGCTCGTAACAACCGCACCTTCACGTTCACCTCGGTAAGGCCCAGCACTTCAGCAGTCTCACGTACGGACAGGCCCTGCACATCGCGCAACAGGAACACCAGCCGGTGTTTGTCGTCGAGTTCCGCCAGCGCTTCCTCGATCAACCGGCGTGTCTCGCCTTGCTGAACCAACCGCTCCGGTGAGTCCCGCCAGTCCGCGATGTATTCCGGGTGCGGGATGCCATCGCTGTCCGCCGACGGCTCGGTGGCCTCTTCGAGCGAAACTTGATCGAGTCCACGCCGCTTGCGGATCACTTTCAACGCGGCGTGGGTGGCGATGCGCAGCAACCAGGTGCTGAAACGTGCCTCTTCGCGGAAGCCGTCCAGGTTCTCAATCACGCTCAGAAAGGTTTGCTGCGTGACGTCCTCGGCGTCGTGCTCGTTGCGCAGCATTCGCAGTGCGAGCGCGTACACGCGCTGCTCGTGCCGCGAGGTAAGCTCTTCAAACGCCGCCATGTCCCCCGCTTTGGCGCGGCGGACCAGTTCGGCGTCGTCGAAGTCCTGCAACGATTCCATGGCGAGGGTGCAATCCGGCCCCGTCCTGCTGCCGCGCCGGTGTCGGAAACCGCGGAGTGAGTGTCCAAACCGGCGGGGTCCGGGTCAAGGTCAACTCGCGGCGGAATAATCCGGAGACTGGGTGACGTCGCGCGGGCCGGTTGGCGTTCAAGCCGCCTCCAGTTGCGCCAGTTCGAGTTCGCGGCCTTGCAGCAAATCGCTTTCCCAGCCGCCGCAGCCCGGACAGAGGGACAACACATCCTCGAGCATGAACTCACGCTGACACGACCGGCAGCGGGCGGAAGCGGGGACGCGTTCGATTTCGAGTCGCGCCGCCGCCGCGAGCGTGCCGGCCTTGAGCGCCTCAAAGGCAAATTCGAGCGCCTCCGGCACCACGCCGCTGAGAGCACCCACGCGGAGGCGGATGACCCGGATGGTCTGGCAGCCGCGGGCCTGCGCGTGGCGCTCCGCCTCCTCCAGGGCCGCTTGCATCAAGGACGCTTCATGCATGGCATGCCGGAGGGTCAGGGCTCGAAGCCGGAAGTTGACCGCAGTGTCGGATTGTCATCCGGTTCAACTTTGGTTATTGGGTGGAGGAACCCGTGACTCATTTCAAACGAGCATGACAGCGCCCCGGCTCCTGCCAAGCTTCCCGGAATAAAGCGAAAGGCTCGGAGGCTATCGCGCTTAATATGACAATCACGATTGACATGGTAATCTATCCGATATAAAGCTCCCTTGCCTTTTGACTACCAGTGTTACAGTACGCGTGTCTTCCGCTCTCCCACAGCACTCAAGCCAGTGGCGTTACGGGTCTTTCAGATCGAAGTCGCTGCTGGTTATTTGTTTCGTGATCGGGACCTGCCTGTCCCAAACTCTGGCGGCAGCGATCACCTTATTGAACGCGTCCTACGATCCGACCCGGGAGTTTTACCAGGAGTTCAACAGTGCCTTTGCCAGCCATTGGAAGCAGTTGACCGGCGACACCGTCACCATCCATCAGTCGCACACCGGCTCCGCGAAACAGGCCCGCGCGGTCATGGAAGGGCTGCCGGCGGATGTTGTCACGCTGGCGCTGGCTTACGACATTGACGCCATTGCGCTCCGGGCCCGGCGGCTGTCGCCCGACTGGCAGCAGCGCCTGCCATACAACAGCGCGCCGTACACCAGCACCATTGTTTTCCTGGTGCGCCGGGGCAATCCCCAGGGCATCCGGGACTGGGGCGATCTGGTCAAACCGGGGGTCCAAGTCGTCACGCCCAATCCCAAAACCTCGGGCGGCGCGCGGTGGAATTATCTCGCCGCCTGGGCCTACGCGGCCCGTCGCGCGGGGAACGACGACGCTCAAGCCTTGGATTTCGTCACCCGCTTGTACACCAATGTGCCGGTGCTCGATACCGGCGCGCGCGGTGCCACCACCACGTTTGTCCAGCGCGGCATAGGCGACGCCTTGATCACCTGGGAAAACGAGGCGGCGCTGGCGCGCAAGGAATACGGCGACGGCGGCTTTGAAATCGTGACACCTTCGCTCAGCATCCTGGCCGAACCGCCGGTGGCGTGGGTGGATCGCGTGGTCCAGCGCCGCGGCACCGAGGCGGTGGCGAGGGCCTACCTGGAATACCTGTACACGCGCGAAGGCCAGACGATAGCCGCGCGGCATTTCTTCCGACCGCGGCTGCCCGAGGTGGCGGCGGAATTCGCCGCGCAGTTTCCCCGGCTCGAACTCGTCACCGTGGACGAGGCCTTCGGCGGCTGGCAGGCGGCGCACGCGCGCCATTTTGCCGAAGGCGGCATTTTCGACCAGATTATGCGCGCGCGGCGTTGAAGCCGTCGCCCCACAACTCAACCCCACACGACATGGCCCGCATCTACAACGACATCACCGAAACCATCGGCAACACCCCGCTCGTCCGACTCCACCAGGTCGCCCGAGCACACGGCGCGGTCGCCGACCTGCTGCTCAAGCTCGAGTTCTTCAACCCGCTCGCGAGCGTCAAGGACCGCATCGGCGTGTCCATGATCGAAGACGCCCTGCAGTCCGGCCGTATCAACCGGAACACCGTCCTGATCGAGCCGACCAGCGGCAACACCGGCATCGCGCTGGCCTTTGTGGCGGCGGCCAAAGGGCTCAAGCTCGTGCTCACCATGCCCGAGACCATGAGTCTGGAACGGCGCAAGCTGCTCAAAATCCTGGGCGCGCGCCTGGTGCTGACCGAGGGCAGCAAGGGTATGAAAGGCGCCATCGCCAAGGCCGAGGAACTCAACGCCCGCATCCCGAACAGCGTCATTCTCCAGCAGTTCGCCAACCCCGCCAACCCGGCCATCCACCGCCGCACCACCGCCGAGGAAATCTGGCGCGACACCGACGGGCGGGTGGACATCGTGGTAGCGGGCGTGGGTACCGGCGGCACCATCACCGGCGTGGCGGAGGTGATCAAGGCGCGCAAACCGGGCTTCAAGGCCATCGCTGTCGAGCCCGCCGGCTCACCGGTGCTCTCCGGCGGCCAGCCGGGCCCGCACAAATTGCAGGGCATTGGCGCCGGCTTCGTCCCGGACGTGCTCAACCGCGCCATCGTGGATGAAGTGATCACGGTGAAGGAGGAAGATGCCGGCGCGGTGGCGAAAGCGATCAACCGCACAGAGGGCATCCCGGTGGGCATCTCCAGCGGCGCCATCGCCTGGGCCGCCCTCCAGGTGGCCAAACGGCCGGAAAACGCCGGCAAACTCATCGTCGCTATCATGCCCTCGTGCTGCGAGCGATACCTCTCCTCGTGGCTGTTCGCGGACATTGGGATCGAGAGCGATTCCGTGGACGACCTGGGCCAGGCTGGCTAAAGCCTTGGCGCAGTCATCGGTGTTGCTAGACTCCGCGAGCGTCCTTCGCCGCCGCGCATGGTTGCCCGCTCGTTTCATGTATTGCCGGGCTTCGGCCTGACCTTGGGTTACACGCTCAGTTACCTGAGCGTGATCGTGCTGCTGCCCATCGCCGGGCTGTTTCTGCGGCTGCTGGACCTGTCGTGGGCGGACTTCTGGCGGCTGGCCACCACGGAGCGCGCACTGGCCGCGTACCGGCTGACCTTCGGCGCGTCGCTGATCGCGGCGCTGTTGAACGCCGCGTTCGGCACGCTGGTGGCGTGGGTGCTGGTGCGGTACGAGTTTCCCGGCCGGCGGTTGCTCGATGCGCTGGTGGATTTTCCGTTCGCACTGCCCACGGCCGTGGCGGGTCTGACGCTATCGAGCCTGTTCGCGGCCAACGGCTGGCTGGGGCAATGGCTGGTGCCGCTGGGCATCCGCGGTGCCTTCACGCCGCTGGGCGTGGTGATCGCGCTCACGTTCATCGGGCTGCCGTTCGTGGTGCGCACGCTCCAGCCGGTGCTGCAGAACTTCGAGCGCGAGGTCGAGGAAGCCGCGGCCACGCTGGGCGCCAGCCGCCTGCGCACCTTCCTGACCATCATCGCGCCCACGTTGCTGCCGGCGGTGCTTACCGGCTTCGCGCTCGCCTTTGCGCGCGCCATCGGCGAGTACGGCTCGGTCATCTTCATCGCCGGCAACAAGCCGTTCGAGTCCGAGATCGCGCCGCTGCTCATCGTGATCCGGCTCGAGGAATTCGACTACGCCGGTGCCATCGCCATCGCGGTGGTGCTGCTGGTGATCTCCTTCGCGCTGCTGGCCGTCATCAATTTGCTCGAACGCTGGGCCAGCGCCTGGCAACACTAACCATGGCCGGCGTCACGCCCTCCCGTCTCGGCACCCGCCCGTCACCCGCGCGCGGCGCGGCCGAAAGCGGGCCCGCCCGCTGGCTGCTCATCAGCCTGGCGCTGCTCTTCCTCGGGACTTTTCTGTTGCTGCCGCTCGTGAACGTGTTTTACCAGGCGCTGCACAAGGGCTGGGACACGTATCTCCGGGCGCTGGCGCAGCCGGACACGTTGTCCGCGGTGAAACTCACCTTGCTGGTGGCGGCAATCACCGTCCCGCTGAACACCGCCTTCGGCCTGGCGGCGGCCTGGGCGATCGCCAAGTTCGAGTTCCGCGGCAAGGCGCTGCTCATCACGCTCATTGACCTGCCGTTCTCGATTTCGCCGATCGTCGCCGGCCTGATCTACCTGCTGCTCTTCGGCCTGCAAGGCCCGCTGGGCCGCTGGCTGGACGACCATGACATCCGCATCGTGTTTGCCGTGCCCGGCATCGTGCTGGCCACGCTGTTTGTCACCGTGCCGTTCGTGGCGCGCGAACTCATCCCGGTGATGCAGACCACCGGCACCGAGCAGGAGCAGGCGGCGCTGACGCTGGGCGCCAGCGGCTGGCGCACGTTCTGGCAGGTCACGCTGCCCTCGGTGAAGTGGGGCCTGCTTTATGGCATCATCCTTTGCAACGCGCGGGCGATGGGCGAATTCGGCGCCGTGTCCGTGCTCTCCGGCCACATCAGCGGCCAGACGGAGACGATGCCGTTGCGGGTCGAAAAGCTTTACCACGAGTACAACGCCACCGGGGCCTTTGCCGTGGCCAGCCTGCTGGCCGTGCTGGCCCTGCTGACGCTCGCGTTGAAAACCTTCCTGGAATGGAAACAACAGCGCGCCTACGCCCTGGCCGAGCGCGCTCAACCGGGCGCCCCCGCCTCATGAATCCCGAACCATCCCACGGCTTCACCACCCGCGCCGTCCACGCGGCCCGCGGCTTCGCCGGCAATACCGGTGCGGTCATGCCGCCGGTGTACCTCACCTCGACCTTCGCCCGCGGCAACCCGGACGGGTTCGATTACACCCGCTCGGGCAACCCGAACTTCCGCCTGCTCCAGCAAAGCGCCGCGGCGCTGGAAGGCGCGCGCTTTGCCACCTGTTTCGCCAGCGGCGTCTCCGCCATCACCGCCGTCGTGTCCACGCTCAAGTCCGGCGACCGGGTCGTGGCCGAGGAAAACGTGTACGGCTGCACGTACCGGCTGTTTGACCGGGTTTTTGCCAAGTTCGGCGTGCAGGTGCGCTACGCCAACCTGGCCGAGGAGGCGAACTGGCCCGTCATCACCGCCACCCGCCCCGCACTGGTCTGGCTCGAAAGCCCCACCAACCCGCTGCTCAAGATCGTGGACATCGCCGGCGTCAGCCGCGTGGCCGCGGCGGTCGGCGCCCCGGTGCTGGTGGACAACACCTTCGCCTCGCCGTTCCTGCAACGGCCGCTCGAACTCGGCGCCACGCTGTCGCTCTCCTCCACCACCAAATACGTGAACGGCCACAGCGACTGCCTGGGCGGCCTCGTGGCCACGAACGATCCGGCCTGGCAGGACAGGATGCAGTTCGCGCAAAAGGCACTGGGCCTCCAGCCCTCGCCGTTCGATGCCTGGCTCACCGCGCGCGGACAGCGGACGCTCGCCTTGCGCATGGAGCGGCATTGCGCCAACGCGCTGGCCCTGGCCACGTGGCTCGAAACCCGCCGCGGCGTGCGCCAGGTGCGTTACCCCTTCCTGCCCTCGCATCCCCAGCACGCGCTGGCCCGCCACCAGATGCGCGGCGGCTCCGGCATCGTCACCGCCGAACTGGACTGCCCGGCGGAAACGGCGCTCGCCTTCTGCCGGCATCTGCGCTTCTTCACCCTGGCTGAAAGCCTCGGCGGCGTGGAAAGTCTGATCTGCCACCCCGCCACCATGACCCACGCCGCCGTGCCGCCGGAGGTGCGCCGGCAGGTCGGCCTCGGCGACGGTCTGCTGCGCTTCTCGGTGGGCATCGAAGATTTCGAGGACCTGCGGGCGGACGTGGACGCGGCCCTGACGGAGGTGCTCGGATGACGCCGCGCGACCTCGAACGCCAGCCGCGTTGGCGGGCGCAGGATCTGGGCGCGCCGCTCCCGGACTCGCCCCACGCCATCTCCGTGGCCATGCCGCGTTGGGACGACGTGGTGGGCTACGAGGAGAAGCGGCCCGAGACGATGGCCCGGCTGCAAACCGGCTACCCCCGCTTCCTCGTGCATCCGCTGGTGCGCGCCGTGGCGGCGGAACTGGCTCCCGGCCGGCCCTGTCTGCCGTTCCCGTCGCGCCGGGTCGCGGAGCAGGCGGCGGCGTTTGTGCGCCGGACCGCCCGGGCACCGGCTGAACAGGTGAGCCGCAGCGGCTTGACCGGTGTGGCCACGGACGCGGCCGGCGACGCGGCCTTGAAGACCTTCTGGCAACACACCGGTTTGATCCTTTCCACGCGCCAGGCCGAGGCCTTTCTGGCCGGCCGGGGCGAGCCCGCCGAAGCCGGCGACGCGCGCCGCTCGCTGCGCCGCCAACTGGCGGATCTGTATGACTGCGCCGAGGACGACGTGTTCCTCGCACCCACCGGCATGGCCGCGCAGTACGCCGCGCTGCGCGCCGCCCGGCGGTGCCGGCCGGACCAGCCCACCGCGCAACTGGGCTTTCCGTACGTGGACACGCTCAAGCTCCAGCAGAAGTTCGGTCCCGGCGCGTTTCTGCTGCACGACCTCGCGCGCATCACGGAAGACCTCGCGGCCCTGCTGGCGCGCCAGCCGCTGGCGGCGTGCTTCTGCGAAATCCCCGGCAACCCGTTGCTGGGCTCGGCCGATCTGCGCCGCCTCACGCCCTTGCTCCGCGCCCACGAGGTGCCGCTGGTTGCGGACGACGTGGCGGCAACGCCCTTCAACGTGGACCTCAGCCCGCACGCGGACCTCATCGCCACAAGCCTCTCGAAATACCTCGTGGGCACGGCGGACGCGATGGGCGGCGCGGTGATCTGCAACCCGCGCTCACCGTACCACGCGCCGCTCAAGGCGCGGCTCGCCGCGCAGCACGAGGAACTGCTGGGCGGCGAGGACGCCCGGGTGCTGGACGCGCGCGCGCGCGGCTTTCCCGAACGGATGGCCCGGCACAACCGCCACGGCCGGCTCATTGCCGAACGATTGCGCGCGCACCCGGCGGTCGAGCGGGTGTGGTATCCGCGCTGGGAGTTCAGCGAGGTGTACGAGGCCGTGCGCCGCCCGCAAGGCGGCTGGGGGGCGCTGGTGACTTTCCGGCCGCGCCAGGCGGAGAGCGCGTCGCCGCGCATCTACGATGCCCTCGAGCTGTGCAAAGGCCCGAGCTTCGGCACCGTGTTCACGCTGGCCTGCCCGTTCACGCTGCTGGCGCATTACACCGAGCTCGACTGGGCCGAGTCCTGCGGCGTCTCGCGGCACTTGATCCGGATTTCGGTGGGACTGGAAGACCCGGAGATCCTCTGGCCCCGCATCGCCCGGGCCCTCGCAGCCGGCGCCGCCCCCGCATGAGCATCGAACTGCGCAACGTCAGCAAACGCTTCGGCGACACCGTGGCGGTGGACCGCGTAAGCTTCACCGTGCGCGAGGGCGAACTCGTGGCGCTGCTCGGCCCCAGCGGCGGCGGCAAGACCACCGTGTTGCGTATGATCGCCGGGCTGGAAATGCCGAGCGAGGGCGACCTGTTCATCCGCGGCCGGCGGGTGAACGACGTGCCGGTACAGCAGCGCAACATCGGCTTCGTGTTTCAGAGCTACGCGCTGTTCAAGAACATGACCGTGTTCAAGAACATCGCCTTCGGCCTGCGCGTGAAGCAATGGCGGCGGCGGGACATTCAAAAGCGCGTGACCGAGCTGCTGGAGCTGTTCGGCCTCGAGGGCCTCGAACGCCGCTTCCCGCACCAGCTCTCGGGCGGCCAGCGCCAGCGCGTGGCCATCGCCCGCGCGCTCGCGCCCAAGCCCAGCGTGCTCCTGCTCGACGAGCCGTTCGGCGCCGTGGACGCGAAAATCCGCCAGGAGTTGCGCGAATGGCTGGTGCGGCTCCACCACGAGTTGAACGTCACCACCCTGTTCGTGACGCACGACCAGGAGGAGGCGATGGAGGTGGCCAACCGCATCGTGATCTTCTCTCGCGGGCACCTCGAACAGATCGGCACGCCGCGCGACGTGTACGAGAACCCCGCCAACGAATTCGTGGCCCGGTTCATCGGCGTGATGAACGTGCTCGAGCTCGAGGTCTGGGGCGGCGTGGCCACCCTGGGCGAAATCCAAGTGCCCGCCCCCGGCATGCGCGACGGTGACCGCCTGCGCATCGGCTTCCGGCCGTACGCGGTGCAGGTGTCCACCGATCTCTCGCAATACCGTTACCTGGCCACGCTCAAGCACACGTTCTTCCTGGGCATCATGCTGCGGGTCGAGCTGGAGACCGAGTCCGGCCTCCTCATTCGTGCGCGCATGACCAAGGAGGAATACGCCCAGCTCGGCCTTGAGGACGGTCGCAAGGTCTCCTTCCAGATCCGCAACTACCGGGTGCTGGCCACCGAGGGCGCGCCGCTCGAGCCCGAGCAAAAGCTGCCGTACCCGGAGGTGCCCAGCCTGGGCGAAAACATTTGAACGCGGGGCGCGCGGCGTTCGCGCGGCTTCGCCGGCGGGCCGGGGCCGCCGCTGCCCGCGCTTTGCTTGTGACGGCCCCGGCGGTACACTCCGGCCGTGATTCGCAACGTGATCTTCGACTGGTCGGGCACGCTGGTGGATGACCTGCCCGCCGTACTCCGGGCCAGCAATCACGTCTTCCGCCAGGCCGGCGTGCCGGAATTGAGCCTCGCCCGGTTCCGCGCCGAGTTTTGCCTGCCCTTCCAGCGTTTTTACGACCGCTACGTGCCGCACGTGCCGCTGGCCCGGCTCGAGGCCTGGTTCCACGAGGAATTCCGCCGTGCACAATCCGGCGTGAGTCCGCTGCCGCACGCCCGCGAGTTCCTCGAATTCTGCCGCGGCCGCGGCTGGTGCACCTTCGTGCTCAGCAGCGTGCACCGCGACCATTACGCCGTCCAGGCCGCCAGTGCGGGCTTCGGCGCCTTCATTGACCATCCGTACGTCGAGGTCTGGGACAAGACGGCCCGCATTCGCGACCTGCTTCGCGAGCACGCACTCCAGCCGCGCGAGACGCTGTTCATCGGTGACATGGCCCACGACATCGAAACCGCGCGCCACGGCGGGGTGTGGTCGTGCGCCGTGCTCACCGGCTACAACGGCGTGGACCAGTTGCGCGCCAGCGGACCGGACTTGATCGTCGAGCACCTGGGCGAACTCCAGGAAGTACTGGCCCGCGACGACGGCCCTTTTGGGGGAACCGCCGGCTGTGCGACAGAACCGCTCACGCCCGTACCCACGGTGGGCGCACTGATCTTCAACGCCGCGGGCGAAGTGTTGCTGGTGCGCACGCGCAAGTGGTCGAACCGCTGGGGCATACCGGGCGGGAAGATCAAGGGCGGCGAAACCGCCGTGGCCGCACTGCGTCGGGAGTTGTTTGAGGAAACCGGCCTGGGGGTCACGGACATCCGGTTCGTGATGGCGCAGGATTGCATCCGCTCGCCGGAGTTCTACCGCGCCGCGCACTTCCTCCTGCTCAACTACACCTGCCGCTGCGACGGCCCGGCCGAGGTGCGGCTCAACGACGAGGCCCAGGCCTTCCGCTGGGTGCCGCCCGCCGAGGCCCTGCAACTGGACCTGAACCAGCCGACCCGCACCCTGCTCGAGACCGTGCTCGCCGGCGCGGGACAAACCCCGGCCTGACGTGGACACCATCACCATCGCGGACCTGGAAGTGCAATACCACGTGGGCGTGCCCGACGCTGAGCGCGCCCGGCCGCAACGGCTCCTGCTCACTGTCGAACTCGCGCACGACTTCGGCAGCGCCGCTGCGCACGACGACCTGCGCAGCACCATTGATTACTTCGCGGTCGTGCAACGGTTGCTGCGGTACGGGGAGGGCCGGAACTGGAAACTCCTCGAGTCGCTGGCGGTGGAGCTGGCCGAGCTGCTGCTGCGCGAGTTCCGCCCCCGGGCCGTGAGCGTCGAGGTGAAGAAGTTCATCATCCCGGAAACCCGCCATGTGTCGGTGCGTGTGACCCGCGGCGCGCTCCGGTGAGTCGCCTTCACGGACTTCGCCGGACCACCTCCAGCGCAAGCCGGGCGCGAATCTCGGCCTCGAGTTCCGGTCCTTGTTTGCCTGAAGCGGCGGCAAGGTTCGCGGCCAGGGCGGAGGCATGGGCCGTGGCCGGCGACGTGCCCACCACCAGGTACGGCTGGCCGTGGAAGGTGATGTAACTGACGCCCGGCGCGGCCACGTCCACAAACTCGCCGCGGTTGGCGTAAGCCGCCACCTCGCCGCGGCGGTTGAGCGCCGTGACCGCGATGACCTCCGGATAGGCCGCCGGAAACGTGGGATCGGTCACCGGTTCGTTGCCCGCCGCCGCCAGAAACACGACGCCCCGCTCGTGGCCGGCTTGAATGAGCCGGTGCACAAACGGGCTGGGATCGGTGCCGCCCAGGCTGAGGTTCACGATGTCGGCACCGTGGTTGATGGCAGCCTGGATGCCCAGCGCGATCTCGTAGCTGGTGCTGGATTCGCGGTTGCCGTACACGTCCACCGGCAAAATCCGCACGGTGGTGCCGCTGGCGGCGTCCGGCGCGGCGGCCAGGCCGCGCAGCAAGGTCGCGCTCATGCTGGTGCCGTGCGCGAGTTGGTCGTCCGGCACCTGCGCCTCGCCCGCCACGGAGACGGTCGGGAGCAGGAAATCCTGGATGCCCGCCGACCGCCCTTGCACTGCGGTATCCACCATCGCCACCACCACGCCGTCCGCACCGGCCAGCGCCTTGGGCTTGAGCGTCAAATTGAGGCCGGCACCGGCCAGCATGGCCTCCGCCACCTCCGGCCGCTCCACCAGGTAATTGTAGTCCACACGCACATCGCTGCCGGCCAGTTCGCGCTGCGCCGCGTCCGCGGCGGCGGCGGACTCGAACTTCAGCCGGTAAGCGTGCAGGTCTTCGGATCGCCCGATGATCCGCGCGCCGAGCCGGCGGGCCAGATCTTCGATTGTCTCCGGGCTGTCCGGCTTGAGCGTCACAATGAGTTCATCCGCCAACCGCCGGCCGCGGGAGGCCTCGCCGGCCGGCACGGCGATACGCAGGGTCGCGGCCTGCCGCGAATCGCGGAACACATACAACCGGGCGGGGCTGTTGGTGCCGGGCATCAGCACGTAATTGAGCGGGCCGAGCAGGCGGCGCAACGCCTCGCCGGGCGTCAGGTCGCGGAACTTGGCACTCACCACGTGGTCGGCAGCGGGATCGAGGTACACCTGCCAGCGCGTCTGGCGGGCCACAGCTTCCAGCAGGTGATCGAGGCTCCAGCCCGCGATCTGCGCGCTGACGCGGTCCTCGGCGACGCGCCAGTCCAGGCCGGCGGCGCTCGCCGGTGCGCCCGGGCGCTCACCCGCCGCGCCCGGCGCCGGCCAGAGCGCCAGGAACGCGAGGCCAAGAATCAACCCGCGGCGAAGGGGCAATGACGCCCGGGCAACCGGGCGGCTCGATCGGGGTTGGTTGGCCCTGGGAGCAACGGAGCCTCCGCCGGCCTTTGGAGCGGCGGCACTCTTGCCGGCCTCAGGGCGGCGGGCAGCGAGCGCTTCAGATGTCAGCCAGGTCATTCCGGGCACAACGTAGGCAAACACCGCAACCGCGCAAAGGTCGCAATGGATGCTCAGTCCTCGGGTGGTAGAAACCCGAACTCGCGGAGCTGACGGCGCTCGCGTTTGGTGGGCCGTCCCGCGCCCTTCGGCCGGTGGAACAGCGGTTCCGGCGGCGGCTCGCGCCTGGCCGGCCGCGGCTCGGGCGGTGTGAGGTCTTCGAGGTAGCGGGCCACGAGCTTCGCGCCGACGCGCTGTTCCAGCGGCGCCAGCACCTTTACCGTGCGCGGGCCGTCGGTAAGCTGCACCTCGAGGACCTCGCCCGGCCGGATGGTGTGGGCCGGCTTCACGCGCTGGCCATTGAGCTTGACGTGCCCACCCTGACAGGCCGCGGTGGCGAGGCTGCGCGTCTTGAACAACCGCACGGCCCACAGCCATTTGTCCAACCGCACGTCGCCGAGGAACGCCTGTTCGGGCGATGCAACACCAGTTCCCATGGATTCGAACGCGAGATTACGCTAGGCGGAAACACCCCCCGGCGGAAGGAGAATTCACGGCGGCGTCCATCGAGCCGCGCAGGGCGTCGGCCATCTGCCAGAGCTGGGCTTCGTAGCCGACGGTGGCGGCGGAGGGGGTGGCGGTCTTCTTGGGTGCGTTACCGGCCATAACGAAAAAAGCGGCGATCATGCAGTTGCCCGATCGCCGCCTGGCTGAGACCGGAGACGTCAATTGAACTTGTTCTTCCGATACGCACCCATCTCCGGGGCGTCGGGGTTCACCTCGGGGCCGAAGTAGCGCAGGGTGACGAGCGGCTCGGTCTCGCTGGTGTTCTCGAAGGTCACGCCGGCTTTCGCGCCGTCCTCAGTGCAGAAGTATTCGTCCTCGGTCAGTTCGGTGAAGCGGATCAGCTTGGGCGAGTTGAGCGGCTGGCCGTTGATCTTGCCCACGCCCTGCACGCAGATCAGGCCGTACGCGCCGTTGTCCTTGATGGTGCATTTCACGCCGGGGTCCACGGTTAGTTCCTTGGCGGTGAAAAGCTGCTTGCCGTGGACCTTGCCATAGACGATCCAGCGGTCCACGAAGCCGTCCTTGCGCGTGTCGGCCACGGGCACCGGCTCGAGGTAGTGGTTGTCCTTGAAGTTCGGGTCCACGTTGGCGTCCCAGTCGAGCTGGTCCACGATCCAGTCCAGGTCCTGATGGCGCTCCTTGGGCATATCCTTGACCAGCAGACTCCACGGGACGTAGCGCCCTTCGACCATGCTCTGGTACATGCCAAACACGTCGCTACCCCATTGCGGCTCGTAGGTGCACAGGCTGCCGGGTGCGTGCAGGATACATGGGCCGACCAGCCAGCCGGTGCCGGGCTTGAGGCGGTAGGCCTTCGAGAGATCGAGGATGCCGTTGTCGCCCTTGTTCCAATCCTCGAGGCATTTGCGGAGCTGGGCCTTGGTGGTGCCGGGCTCGAGGCCGAAGAAGGTGTAGGGGAAGTTGTTGCCCACGTTGTTGTGTTGCGGCGGGAAGTAGTAGCTCTCCGGCTTGCCTTCCTGGCCGACGAGTTTGGCCTGCTTGTCCGACTGATGCATGTGGTGCGGGATCGGCCCCATGTTGTCGAAGAACTTCGAGTACACCGGCCAGCGACCGTATTTTTTCCAGATGGCCTTGCCGACGATGGTGGCGCCGCAATCGGCCACCGCCTGGCGGAGGGTGAACCGCTCGTTGCCCACGACGACGTAGCTCAGGCCCTCGTCCGGCACGCGCCCCTCGTTGGCGGCCTCGGTGGTGGAGGCGAACCAGCGCTCGTCAATGCCGCCGCGGTTCGCGCCGTAGGCATAGGTGTCATCGGGATGCAGCTTGAGTCGCAGGCCGGGCTGGAGGAAGGAGCGCGGCACCCAAGCGGGCGCCAGACGCAACAGGCCACCGGTGCGGGACAGCTCGGCGGCGACCTTGGACTGGGTGTTGGACTTGAGGGTTTTGAGTTCGGTGACGGTATTCATGGGTTTGTTTGCTTTGGGATTTGGGAAAGGTAATTCAACTCGCGGAGCAGGTTATGCCATCAGGTGACTTCACACCGGAATTGAACCAAAGCCTGCCGGATTGTCACGCCCGCACCTTCGCCAGCCGCGCGTTCCCGAACGATCCGCGGCGCCCAGCCTTGGCGCTCTCCCTCACCCCGGTCGGCGGTGCTCATCCGCGGTAGATGATCTGGATCGCGTAGTCGGTCAGGATCTTCTGCGTGGCGATGTCAATGTGGGTGTAGTTCAGCGTCGTGGTGCTGAGCACGTTCTCCCAGCCCACCTTGTTCAGGAACGCCGACACGAACTCCTCGTACCGGTCGTGGCCCACCTCGATGCAATCCGAGTGTCGGAAGATGCGGATCTTGATCTTCTTCTCCAAGCCCTCGCTGACCTCCTCGTCCTTTTTCTTCTGGGGAATCAACGGCTCGGGCGGACCTTCATGCACCGGCACCACGAAATGGTGCTCGACCCTGGCCGCCGCCGAGTCATGGATCGGGTTGTGCGGCCGGATGTTGGTGACGTCGGGCATCGGGACGCCGATCTCGGCGTTGCAGGTGGGGCATTGGATCACCTGGCCGCCGGCGGAGGCGTCCACCATCAACTCCTGCTGGCAATGCGGGCAGTGGAAGGTCAGGTCCATACAAGCCTCATGCGTCTAGGGTGCTGTGGAAAAACCTAGGCAGCCGCCCGGCCGGGCGCCAGCAAAAACACCGGGCCGGCTCGCGGGACCCAGTTCAAGTTCCCCCTGCGGCGGCCGGTTCACCCTCAACGTCCGGTCCGGTTGAAGGCGGAACAGGCCAAAGCCGGGCCGTGGCTACTATTCCGGCGGCCGCTCCAGATTCCCGGCCGGAAACTCGAACTCCACGTCGGTGAAGCGTCGGCCGCGGATGGCCAACTCCGGCAGCCGGGCGCGGAAGCGGGTAACGCCGCGCAACCAGTCCGCGCGCGCCTCGAACAACGCCGTCTCCGTCACCGCCTTACCCTCGGGGGTGGTCCGGACCGCCTTCAAGCGGAGCCGGGTTTCCCGGCCATCGGGCCACGCCAGCAGATCAAAACCCTCGTCCGGCAGGCGCACGAAGTTGTCTATGTGCCCGTCGAAGACATACACTTGGAGGAGGCCTTCGGGGCGGTTGTGAACGAGTTCGAGGTGGTATTCCTCGTCGCCCAAAACCACCAGCGTCCCGCCGTGGCGCGAATCATGAGCGTGGGTGTCTCGTTTGGCGGCAGCCCGGTCACCCGGCACCGAGTCCGCAATCTCCCGCAAGACCTCCAACGTGATTTCGTCGGCCGTGTAAAGGCGGCTGCCGTGGTGATCCTTGAGAAAGCGCTCGGCGGCTTCCCGACCGCTCACCGGTACCAGCGCTCGCCCCATCGGACCGGTGACGTCCGAGCCCGCCACGAAAAAGACCTCGCTCACCGGCATCCGTTTCTGGGTGTAATATTCGGTCACCCAGGCGTCCCGTTTACCGGCACCCTGCGGGCTGCGCCAATGCGCGAACATGCACCGCTCGCAGCAAAAGCGCTCCTCCTGACCTGCCGCGTTGGTCAGCCCGGCAACCCACCGGGGGTACTGGGCCACGGGCATCCCGCATTTGCGACACCGCTCGCCCCCGGGGCCACAGCCCTGGAAAAAAGGGACCACACAAACCATCAGCCAGACCAGCAACACAAACTTGGTTTTCATGAATCACACCTTTCCAAACACCGACACTCCGCCGGAGAACAGCCAGTACCGCGCCACGGGAAACACACCACTGCCCAGCGCGCACAACCACCCCCACACCGACCAGCGTCCCAGTGTCATCTCAAAAGCCCGCACCGCCTCCTCGTCTCCGGCGGCGGCGCGGTTCAACTCCACCACACCCAGGCCCATCCCGGCCACACTGCCCCACAGCATCCCGCCAAACAACGGCCAGCCGATGCCACCGCCCGGCCTGTGAAACAAGCAGAACGGGCAAAAATGCGTGGGCGTGCCCAGCGCGTGCGGAGCCACCACCCCTAAAATCGCCGGCAGCACCAGCACCGGTGCCAGCGCCGACGCGATACACGCCACCCCGGCCAGCAACCGGGTCGGCCGGCGCGCCACCGCGGCGGCAGCCACCGTGGCGGTAGAGGCGGCGACCAATCCCACCAGCCCGGCCGGGAGGGGCCTCAGCACCTGGACCACCGGGCTGTTGTTTACCTCCGCCGCGTCAACCCAGACCGAGCAGCACGAGGCGATGACCTTGAAGTCCAGTTGCCAGACGAAAGCCACGGTCAATGCCAGGTCGGCCAGCGCCAGCGCCCCCACCGGCAGCAACCACGCAAATTTGCGATGGGTCAGTACCGGCGTTTCCAAGTGGAGATCAAACCGGTGCAGAATCATCCACAGCCCGCACACCACGGCGGTCAGAAGGCTGACCAACAGCCCCGCAAAGCCCGCGCGGGTTGAGGCCAGTACGCCAAAGGCGCACATGGCGCCGCGAATGCCGCCCGCCAGATGATCGGCAACCAATACCGACAAGCCCAGGCCCAGCACTTCCAAAATCAGGGCCACCTGCATCACCGAAGCAACCAGTTCCGTCTGCCGTTCCAGGGCCAGTTGTTGCTCGCTGAACCGGCCGGGCTGCCAGCGGCGCAGCAACCGCAGGCCGAGCGCCATACCCCCCAGGCAGAGCACCGTGGCCGCCGTGGCCTGAGCCAGGCGGGCCAGAATCCAGAGATTGAGGAAGTTGGTGAGCACAACCGGGCGTCACGGTTCCAGCACGCCGTCCACCAGCCGCAACACACCGTCCACGCGAGGGTCCTCGGCCAGCCGTCGGTCGTGTGTGGTTGCCAGGATGGTCCGACCCTCGTCGCGCAGGGCCAGCAACAAGGCCAGCAATGTGCGCACGTTTTCCGAGTCCAGTGCCGCCGTGGGTTCGTCCAGCATCAAGATGGGCGCGTCGGCCACCAGGGCTCGAATAAGCGCGCCCCGCTGACGCTCGCCGGCGGACAACCGCTCGACCGGCGTGGGGGCAAACTCCGCCAGGCCGAATCGTTCGAGCAGCGCCCGCGCCCGTGCCCGCTCGGCGCGGCCCGCCCCTCCCTGGGGCACCCACGGCAGGAAGAGATTTTCCTCGAGACTCATGCCCGACACGAGGGCGAATTCCTGAAACACCATGCCCACCAGCCGCCGACGCACCAGCGCCCGGTGATGGTCACGTAGATGCGTGATGGGCCGGCCGGCCAGGTGCGCCTCCCCGCTGGTCGGGGCGATCATCCCGGCCAGCAATCCCAACAAGGTGGTTTTGCCGGAGCCGCTGGGACCGGTGATGACCCAGAACTGGCCGGCGGGAATTGCCAGGCTCACCTCGCGCAACGCCACCTTTTCGGCCCGACCCGCCGCGTAGCGCTTGGTCAGGCGCACGGCGCGGACCATCACGTTGTCCACGTTCATACCGTGCCGCGCAACAGGCCGTGCGGATCCTGGGTGGCCACGCGCCAAGCCGGCACCAGACCGGCCACGACAAACGGAATGACCGCCAGGCACAACAGCACCAACATCTGCCCGCCCTCCACCGCCGGAGTGAGGCGCAACGCCGGATAAAGCGTGCTCCAGCCCATCAACACCTCGGCCAGCCCCGGAGCGCGCGCCCCAAATACGTACAGGTACGCTCCGACGATTCCCACTGCCGCGCCCTGGAACGCAATGGCCGCGTTTTCCCACGACCGGGCCAGCAGCACGTCCCCGGTCTGCCAGCCGACGGCCTTCAGCACCCCGATTTCCCGCCGTTCACCCGTGCCCACGCCGGTCAGGCGGTCCCAGACCAGAACCAGAAACGCTACCAACGCCGGCAGCAGCATGGCCCCGAGCAGGCCGCCGCGCGTGTCAAAGGTCAGATCGTACGTCCGGGCCATAAGCTGGCGGTCCACGATGCGCGCGCCGGGCAAACGGTCCGCGATTTTGCGCGCCACCACCGTGGCCTCGTCCGGCGTGCTCAGATGCACCGCCAGGTCGGTGCAATATCCCGGCGGCACGTGGAGGAACTCCCGCGCGTCGGCCTCACTCATCAACAGCACGTCCGCGGTCCACAAACCAACTTCGGAGCGGAAAACACCGACCAGTTGCAAACGCTTTTCCGCGCGGCCCACCGGGAGGGTAATGGCGTCCCCGGGTTCCAGGCCGAAAAAAGCCGCTGCCGCCGCGCCCATGACCACCTCGCCTGAAACGTTGGATGAGGGCAGCCGGCCGTTCATTGATACCAGGGCCAGATCCCGCCGTACGGCCCCGTCATCGGTATCCACGCCCACGACGGTGAAGTTGCCCGACAAGCTCGACACGAAGTAATACCCCCAAACCCTGGGCCGCGCGGCGATCACGCCGGGAATCGCGGCAATGGCGGCCTGCTCCTGCTCTGCGATGAGGGCAGGCCGACCGGCTGCCAGTTGTTGCACCGTCAAATCCGGCAGCGTCGCGACCGCGAGCCGGAATTCCCGGCGCAGCGCCTCGGTGAGGAACAGGACCGCCGACAACGCAAAGGTCACCAGCGCCAGCGCGAAACCGAGCGCAAAGCTGCGACCGGCCCGGCGTCTTGCGCTGCCCAAGGCGAAACAAATCAGCGCCAGTTGCCGCTTCATCGCCGCTCTCGCATCAACGGTGGGACGTCCGGTTCTGCGGAGAAACCGGCCAGCACTTCCCGTGGCAGGCCCAAGGCCGCCCCGGCCGGGTCGTTGTCCAAAATGGCCGGCCCATCCGCAAAGGCGGCGCCCGGTTCGGTGATGGATGGATGCCGCAGCCAACGCGATGAACTGGACAGGGCCAGGTCCGCCGTGCCCAGCAAACGGACCACGGCCCGGATCGAGGCCGTGTGGGCTTCGCGCCCGGAGCGCCGATGCGCCGCGTCCCACCCCATCAGCCACAAACTCGCCACCATCAAGAGCAGACCGACCAACTGCCGGAATTTGAAGGTTCGGGCCCGCGCGGGGCGTGAACTGGCACGCCGGTCAGTTAAGCGGAACGGAATCATCAGCCATGTGCTTGCAGTTTGCCTGTTCGTGGTTCTGGCCTCAAGCGGTTACCGCGTTTGGAGCAATCGCGGTCAATTCTGCGCGGGATCCAAACCCGCGTCTGCGCGGCGAGATATATTCTGAATATCCTGGTTGGTGGCAACTTCGGTGTCCGCTTGGGGTAAACTCCGGGCCGTCTCCGACGGCCCTCGCAGGGTGGACAAGATCAGGGCTGGAGCTCAAGCTCCCAGCGCAGAAACTTTCTCGGGCCGTCCGCCGGCACTTCAAAAACCAATCGCTCCCGGTCGCCCACCACTCCGAGTACCTGCGGGCCGGATACGGGTTGCCACGAGTCGCCCGCCGCGAGCGCGTCGGTTTGCGCGGCGTTAAAGGTCACATCCGAAGCCGCCCGGGGATGCTCGAACTCCAGGCGCAGGCGCCAACCTGCCGGCGTCTCAACCAGACCTGGTCGGGGCAAACGGTCGCGGTCGGCGCGGCGCGGGTCCAGGCCCAGGGCGTACTCGACCGCGTTGACCACCCCGTCACTGTCAGGATCGGCTGCCGGGCCAATGATCGCAGGGTCGTCCACACCGGGCCATTGGGTGCGTTGCCAGCGGGTGAAGGGAGTTTCCGCCGGCGGCGGCAGCGGTTCGACCTCGAAGCGAATCGGCGTGGGCAAGCTGAAGTCATTCGTCTCCACCCCCGCGCGGCGGCCTTGAATTTCAAACACCAGTTCATAGACCCCGTTGGTGGTGAAACCGAAGTTCAAATGCGCGTGGCTACCCGCGGCCAACGGGGTCTGGTCGCTGTCATCGAAGCCGTCGCGGCTGTTGAACCGCACATCGAGGCCACCCGGCGTCGCCTGCCAGGCGAAGACGAGTCCCGGACCGGTAACCCCGCGCAGAAACAACGTCAGTGGTCCTTGAAACTCGTCTGGCGGGGCGTCTTCGGCGGACAAACCCAGGAAGAGCAGGTCTGGCTCCGGTGATTGGGGCAGAATCCATAGTGGGTCGCCGGCCAAGCCTAGCGGTGGCAGATCGTCGGGCAACTCGGTCCGGGCCGACTCTGCCACGACCAGGGCCACTTGGTCGGACGGGTAGGTGACACCCAAATCGTCATCGCTGATCACGATGGCAAGCTTGTTGGTCGGATCGTCCGGCTGGTACACCACCGCGAGGTCCACGTGTTGGGTGGTCAGGCGCACGCGTTCGGCGGCCTGGCCGGCAGCCACCGCAGTTAAAGCGGCTGCCAAAAAGATCGGCTCGACAGCCCCATTTCCGTGAAAACTCCAGAGGTTGTTTTTTAAAGACCCTTTCATGGTGGCAGCAGTTGTGCGCGGAGAAACGGTGCAGTTCACTGGAACCCCCTGGCCATAATCCGGCGGTTTACTCCGGCGGCTTGGCGATGTTCTCGCCGCGGTCGAAGCGCGCCTTGACCGCCGGCGCCCGCCAGTGTGTCACGTGCGTATCGGCAAACAGGTAGTTCGCCGAGCCGTTGAGGTGATTGGTGTCGGTGCCGCCGGTGCGAAACCGGTTCGGCTCGATGTCGGCAATGACCGTGTGCCAGCCCTTGTGCCAGTTCCGAGAATGAGTGTGGTCCTGGAACACGCTGGGGCTGAGCGCTTCGGCGCCGATGAAGACGGTGATGGTCTCGGTGGGCCGCGCCAGCCGGTTGAGGTTGCGAAAGGTTTCCACCACCCCGCCAAACGGGTCCAGCTTGTCCACCGAGGTGTACTCGTTGAGCACGTAGCTGCTGGCGAAATGCTTGAGCCGCTCCTTCGCCTTGGGGTCCGCCGGGCAGGTGCGGATGGCGTCCACGTTCCCGACGTACGGCTTGAGCGTGAAAATCCACGAACGATTGGTGTCGCTGGTACCATGTGTGGTCTCGGGCATCCAGCCACCGTTGTCGTCCGCGTACATCGTGAGCGCCAGGCCGATTTGGTGCAGGTTGGACGCGCACCCCACCTGCTTCGCCTTGATCTTGGCCGAGGCGATGGCGGGCAGGAGCAGACTGGCCAGGATTGCGATAATGGCGATCACGACCAGCAGCTCGATCAGCGTGAAGCCCGCGCAATTATGCTCTCGAACGAATTTCATGGTTTCGCCGAGCCGTTCCACAGATGCCGGCTCAAACGTCATCCCGCCCCGGACGGGCGGCAGAATTCTCTTTGGGTAGATTCAGATTGGTCCACGCCGCGGGCGGCGGCCGGACCGGTGTTGGCCCCATACCGGGGCGGTGAGCAGAGGCTCAGGCCGCAGGCGGTGCGCGGCCGTGAGGCAGGAGATGCGGAGAGACGCCGGACGTTGCGGCGGCCGGCTCCAGCGGGGCAAACAAGATCAACACCGGAACAACCAGGGCGGTCAGCCCGGCGGCCGATTCCACCAGACCCTTGTCGAGCAGGACTGCGGCGCATTCGTGAGATGCGCCCGCCGCGCCGCCATGCAGCCAATGGTGCGCCTCGGGCGAGACAGCCACGAGCTGGGCGGCAAGCAGCCACAGCACCACACCGGCAGCTAGCGTCTGCCGACCGAAGGTGCACCGTGGCGGAACGGTTGTAATTCCCAGTTGCAAACCGATTGCAATTAAAACCCCAGATCTGGGCCGTCGCAAGCGGGATTTACGCTACATTTGAGCAACACCCACTGGCCGCAGCCTGCCGTCTGGGTGGTGTCGCTGGTTTTATAATCGGGGTAGGGGGCGGCCCCCGGCCGGCTGGCAACGACTTAGCTCCGCGATCTCGACGCCATGGCTGACTTCATGCCAGCCGCACAAAATCGCAAGGAATGACTCTGGGCCGAGAAAGCCAGTAGCGTCAAAGCGACGTTGGTTGCGGATAAACTTCACTCTTCAATACCCTTTGCGATCTTCATCGCTTTGAGGGTTTGCTCGTAAAAGAAAGGGGGCCCATGCTCGGCACTTTTTAGTGCACTCGACCACATATGGTCCCTTTCTTCTTCGAGCAACCGGGCAAGAGCTTCCGGTGATTTGCTCATTTCTTCTAAATCCCAGGTGGTCATCCACATCCAGTACGGTTCCTCCGGGGTTTTGAGCCGCCATTGTTTCACGCGCAGGCTGGCATACTCGCGCGCGCGCACTTCCCCCAGCTCCGCCGTCTGTGCCTCATCAGCAGCGCGTAGTCGTTCTCGCTGTTCTTCGCTAAGCTTGCTCCCGTCCATCAGCCCCGGTTTCATGCCAGCTTGCTGAGCCACCTCCGCGACAATCAGCTTTTTTCGCCGGATGGCGGCCAATTCGGCTGGATTCGGATTGAATTCTTGAATCACCGGCCACTCCTCCCCAAACTCCTCGGGTGTAGGCAGTTCGTTGTACTCCGACACAACCGTGTGGCTGTCCGGCTTGGACTCCAACCAGGGCGATGCTGGGCGTCGTGACACCAGCGAAAACCGTTGCTTGGCCCATTCGGACATTAATCGGTCCGCTTGTCCTGAAGCCGCTGCGGCACCCGTTATCGCAACACCATCTGATGCAGGAACTTCACCCCGGCGTCCCGAGAAGAAGGCACTGACGATCATTCCCACGCTCATGGAGGTGATCAAGGCCGTTAGACAAAACCAATATTTTGCTTTCATGAGCACCTCATCTTTCATCACTTCACCGGTTGACCGGTTGGGGCGAGCCTCACTTGAAAAACCGTCTTTAGCCCCTCAAAACCCGGCGGAAGCGGTAGCGCAATGTCAACGTAGTTTCCCGGCATGCAAGGTACGGTCGTCGCTAGAACATAGGCGTTCCCGTTTGAATCGTTGCAATCAAACCGAACATTCCAGTAACCATAATCGGAACTTGAGGGAATCTCCAGCCGCCACTTTGCCGTCCAAGTTTCGATTTTCCGGCAGCCTGGCCAACCGGACACCAGCGTGCCAACGTGAGGCTCCACCGGCGGCAGTGTCGGACCGCTGGCCCAGTTCGTGTAGTATTGGGCGGGTGGTGTCGGCACCGGCGCGCTGTAGATGAGATTGCCATAACACAGCCCGTTGAGCTGATGCCAGGTCTGTTGAATCCATGCCGTGTCTTCAGGCACCCACGGCCTCGTAAACTTCTGGCTGAAGGAGTAACCGCGTAGTAGTTATGGAGGCACGGCGTAGTTCTCATAATAATTTCTCCAAACCAGTCTCAAGTCGTTTAGATTTTCTGGTGGCGCTTCACTGGTCCTTGTCTCCTTTGTACCGGAAATAAGCCGGATCGTCTGGGCGTGTGCCTGTGGAAGAAAGGCCAAAAAGAAAAACAGAAGGACATGGGTTACAGGCGGTTGTTTGGTCATGATCTATAAACGCAACTTAGTGGGTGGTGCTGGTCAAGACTTTTTCTCTGGGCATACCCGCCAAGTCAAAACGTCTGCCGAGCCAAGCCAAGGGCCGACGCCACTGTTCCCCATGGTCGGATACCCTGCACCACGGCAGGCTGATAGCAGACGCGGCCCGATGCCTTCACGCCTCCCGGTACCGCTGGGCAATGGGCAGGCGCCGGCCGATGCCGAAGGCCTTGCTGGTCACCTTCAGCCCCGGCGCAGCCTGGCGGCGCTTGTACTCGCTCTGGTCAATCATCCGCACCACGCGCCGGACCGTGGCCGCGTCGAACCCCGCCGCCACGATCTCCTCGACCCCGCGCCCCTCGACGACGTAGGCGTCCAGGATGGCATCGAGCACCTCGTAGGGCGGCAGCGTGTCCTGGTCGGTCTGGTTGGGCCGCAACTCGGCCGAGGGCGGCTTGGTGAGCGAGGCGACGGGGATGATTTCGCACTCGCGGTTGATCCAGCGGGCCAGCCGGTACACCCATTGCTTGGGCAGATCGTTGATCACCGCCAGACCGCCGCACATGTCCCCGTACAGCGTGCAATATCCCACGGCCAGTTCGCTCTTGTTGCCGGTGGTCAGCAGCATCGCGCCGAACTTGTTCGACAAGGCCATGAGAATGACCCCGCGCAGCCGAGCCTGGATGTTTTCCTCGGTCGTGTCCTCGGGCCGGCCGGCAAAAACCCCGCTCAACTCGCGCTTCACCGCCTCGAACGCCGCCTGGATGGGGATGACGTCGTAACGAATGCCCAGGTTGGCCGCCAGTTGCCGGGCGTCCTCGAGACTGCCGCGGCTCGAGAACTGCGAGGGCAGCGACACCCCGCGCACGTGCGCCGCGCCCAGCGCGTCCACGGCCAGGCAGGCGGTCAGCGCCGAGTCAATGCCCCCGCTCAGCCCCAGCACGGCGTCGGTGAACCCGCACTTGTACAGGTAGTCGCGCAGCCCCAGGACCAGCGCGCCGTGGAGTTTTTCCTCGTCGAGCGGCTCGGCGGCCGGCGGCGCGGGCGGGCCGTCGGTGTCGGCGACCACGAAATCCTCGGCAAACCGCGCGCCGCGGGCCACGACGCGCCCGGCGGCGTCGAACACCAGGCTGGTGCCGTCGAAGATCAGCTCGTCGTTGCCGCCCACCAGATTGCAATACGCCAGCGGGCGGCGCAGCTTGCCCGCCAGACTGGCCAGCATGGCGTGGCGCACGCGGTTCTTGCCCAGGTGCCAGGGCGAGGCGGACACGTTGAGCAGGAGGTCCGCGCCGGCCGCGACCAGTTCGGCGGCGGGGTTGCGGCGGTAACGGCGGTCGGGCCAGAAGTCCTCGTCGTTCCAGAGGTCCTCGCACACCGTCAACCCCAGCCGCCGGCCGTTGAAGGGCACCGGCGTGTTCTCGGCCGTCGGCTCGAAGTACCGGTCCTCGTCGAACACGTCGTAGCTGGGCAACAGCATCTTGGTGCGCGTGGCCACCATGCGGCCGTGCTGGAGCAGGGCCACGGCGTTGGTGAACTCGCGGCCGGGGCGGACCGGGTTTTCGCCCACAAAGCCCACCACCAGGCCGGTGGCGCCGGTGCCGGCGGCCAGGCGCTCCACCACCTCGAGGTTGCGCCGCACAAAGCCCCGGCGCAGCAGCAGGTCGCGCGGCGGGTAACCGGTCGTGGCCAGCTCGGGCACCAGCACCAGCTCCGCGCCCGCCGCCACGCCGCGTGCATAGGCGGCCCGGATGGCGGCCTCGTTGCCGGCGAGGTCGCCCACCGTGGTGTTGATCTGGGCCAGGGCCACCTTCATGGCGCGCGGGTGGTCCGGGCCCGCAGGTTCACCCAGTCCACCTCCGGGAAGCCGCCGTACGGGGTGCGGACCACGAGGCCGGTGCGCACGCCGTGGCGTTGGAACCAGCCTTGCGGCACCTCGAGCACGAATTGCACATTGTCGCTGGCGGCGGTCACGGGCGTCTCGTTCAGCGGCTGCAGGTCGTGCAGTTCCAGAATCGTCCCATCGGGTGCCAGGTAGGCGGCGGACAATGGCACGGTGGTGTTGCGCATATAAAAGGCGGCGCGATACGGCCGCGGGAAAACGAATAACATGCCCTCGCCGTCGGCGAGGTTCGTGCGGAACATCATCCCGGTGGCGATCTCGGTGGTCCGGCGGGCGACCTCGGCGGTGATTTCCCGGCCGCCGAGCCAGAGCTTCAGGGTCGGCAGCCGCGGCTGGGCGCGGTCCAGATGGTAGGTACGCGGTGGCGGGGACGCGGCATCACCGGTGGCGGAGTTCCCGGCGCGCTGGCAGCCGCCGGGGACGACCAGCACGGCGGCGAGCAGAAGGGCGGCAAACCACGCTTGCATCGCCTTCCCCATAACCCGAACGGCCGGGGGTGTCCAACTGAACCTGGCCGCCGGCGGAGACTTGGTCGCTTTGAAGCCGGAAAAACCGGACGCCGCACCTTGCGAACCGGTGGAACCGGCTCTTCGTTAGCGAGTGAGCGCACACCCGCACCCCACGCTGGACCCGACAACCTTGCGCCTGGTAATCGAAGGCACGGTGGCGGAGACCGGCGCCGACTTCTTCCGCGCGCTGGTCAAGAACCTCGCGACCGCGCTGGGTACCCTGGGCGCGTGGGTCACGGAGTACCTGCCGGCAGAGCAAAAGCTCCGGGCCCTGGCCATGTGGCTTAAGGGCGGTTTCGTCGAGCATTACGAGTACGCCATCCACGGCACGGCCTGCCAGGGCGTGGTCGAGAACCGCACGCTGATCCACATCCCGGAACGGCTGATCGAGCTGTTCCCGCGCGACGACGATCTCGTGCCGCTGAAGGCGGTCAGTTACCTGGGCGCGCCGCTGCTCGACACGGACGGCAGCGTCATGGGACACCTTTCGGTGTTGGATGACAAACCCATGCCGCGGGATGAGCGGGCGCTTTCGCTCTTCGAGATTTTCGCGGCGCGTGCCGCGGCGGAGCACCGGCGGCTCCAGGTCGAGCGCGAGGTGCGCGCCCGCGAGGAGCAATTGGGCGCGCTGCTGGACTCGGCGCTGGACGCCATCCTGGTGCTCGACGCCGGATTGCGCGTGACGCGGACCAACCCCGCCGCCGCGCGGCTCTTCGGCTGCACGCCCGAGGACCTGATGGATGAGGGCATTCACGAGTTTCTGGTGCAAGACAGCACCGCCTGGCTGGAGAGGTTCGTGCGCGAGGTCGCAGCGCGGCCCGAGGGCCGGCAGCAGTTGTGGGTGCCGCAGAACTTCCTCGCCCGCCGCTGGGATCATTCGGTGTTTCCGGCCGAGGCGACGCTTTCGCGCTTCGAGAGCCGCGGCCAGGTCTTCTTCACCCTGATCCTGCGCAGCATGGACGAGCGGCTGGCGGCCGAACGTCAAATCCGGTTGCTCACCCAGGAGACGGAGTACCTGCGCGAGGCGGTGCGCGAGCTCCCGGGCCACGACGACCTGCTGGGCCGGAGCGAGGCCATGCAGGCGGTCTTTGCCGCCATTAAACAGGTGGCCGGCACGGACACCACCGTGCTGATCACCGGTGAGACCGGCACGGGCAAGGAACGGGTCGCGCGCGCCATTCACCGGGCCAGCGCCCGCGCGGACCGGCCGCTGGTGGTGGTAAACTGCGCGGCCATCCCGGCCAACCTCATCGAAAGCGAATTCTTCGGCCACGAACGCGGGGCGTTCACCGGCGCGGTGGCGCGGCGCGAGGGTCGCTTCGCGCTGGCCAACGGCGGCACGCTGTTCCTGGACGAGATCGGCGAACTGCCGCTGGAGCTACAGCCCAAATTGCTGCGCGTGCTGCAGGAGGGCGAGTTCGAGCCGCTTGGGAGCACGCGCAGCGTGAGGGTGGACGTGCGCGTCATCGCCGCCACGCATCGCGACCTGCAGCGGATGGTTGCCGAGGGCCGCTTCCGCGAGGATCTTTACTTCCGGCTCAACGTCTTTCCCCTCCGCCTCCCGGCCTTGCGCGAGCGTGGACGAGACGTGGAGCAACTGGCCGGGGCGTTTGCGCAGCGATTCGCCCGCCGGATGGGCCGGTGCATCCGCCCGCTCAGCGCCGAGCAACTGCGGCGCCTGCGCCGCTACGACTGGCCCGGCAACGTGCGCGAACTCCAGAATGTCATCGAGCGCGCCCTCATCCTGACCACCGATGGCGAACTCCAGTTGGAGCGGGCGTTGGCGGGCTTCGCCGCGGCCCCACCGGCCGCCGCACCGCCCTCGGCGGAAGTCACCGACCCCGGCCGCGTGTTGACCATTCACGAGTTGGAAGAGCTTGAGCGGGCGAATCTGCGACGCGCGCTCGAGGCGTGCCGGTGGCGGATTGCCGGCGACAACGGCGCGGCGCGACTGCTCGGTATTCCGCCCTCCACGCTGAGCTCGCGCCTGAAAGCCCTGGGCATTCAGCGGCCGGCCTGAAGCCCGAAAACCAAAGTTGGCCGCTGCGCGGAGTGGCCCGCCAGCCCCAAGTCGGTCTCCGGTTGGAGATGTCTCGCGCCTGGCGGGCCGATTCACGAGTTTCCGGTGGTTTCGCGCGCGAAATTTCGTGTCCGGCGAAATCTCGCGCCCAACCCACTCCCGGTCCGTTTGCTTAACTCCTTCGTGGCCAGTTCGGTGCCCGGCCGGAGCGGTCGTGGCATCGTTCCCGCCATCATCCCCATCGTTCGCGGGAAACTGAGTTCCACGCGACGCACAGCAACAGGAACCAATCAACTAAAGACACACAAAGTTATGACAACGACCATGACCGCGCCTCCGGACATCACCCGCAACGGCGTGAACGTGACCAAGCTGGCCGCCACCATACGGGCCATCGAGCAACAGCCGGAGCTGGGACAATTCAAGTTCCGCGCCCGCAACCGCTGGGACACCGGCGGGCACAACGTGGCGACCGTGGATACGTTCCACGGCACCTGCCAGGAGCTGGAGCACAAACAGCCCTTCGTGATGCACGCCGATGAGCCCGCGGTGTTGCTTGGCGAGGACCACGGCGCCAACCCGGTCGAGTATGTGCTGGCCGGCCTTTCCGGCTGCATGACCACCACGCTCGCCTACCACGCCGCCGGTCGCGGGTTGAACATCGAGAGCATCGAAAGCCGGTTCGAGGGTGACATTGATCTGCGGGGCCTGCTGGACATTGATCCCAGCGTGCGGCCGGGCTACCGCGAAATCCGCGTGAAGTTCAAGGTCAAGGGCGATGTGGACGAACAGACCGTGCAGGAACTGGTGCGCAAATCGCCGGTGTACGACACGCTGGCCAATCCGGTGAGAATCAAGATCGAGGTCGAGAAGGTCTGACTCCCGCCCGCCGCCGGACTGCGGGACGGCCGGTTGAACCGGTCGCCCTGCGGGTCCGGCGGGGGGCAATCTCTTGGGGAAGAAGTTCAAACGCCGCGCGCCCGGCGGGTTCGCCGCAGGCTTCCAGCCGGCCGGCGGACTACTGGGCGGCTGGAAACCGCCTTTTACGGCAACCCGGATGGTTACCGCGACGCGCCGGGTTAGCAGCCGTCGCACAGGGCGAATCCCCAATTTTTTTCGGGAGCTGAAAAAAGTGAGCCGCGCCCTACCCGCGCATGTCCGGGGCCGTAACCTTGACGCTTCTCCCGCCCCCCCTAGACTGCACCTTCCGTTTGGCACCTAAACTGAATTCGGACCATTAACTCATGAGCACCATTGTTGACATCAAGGCCCGCGAAGTCCTCGACTCTCGCGGCAACCCCACCGTGGAGGTGGATGTGATCCTCGCCAGCGGCGCGACCGGCACCGCCGCCGTACCGTCCGGCGCCAGCACCGGCGAACACGAGGCCCTCGAACTCCGTGACGGAGACCCCAAGCGCTATGGCGGCAAGGGCGTCACCAAGGCCGTCAAGAACGTCACCGACAAAATCCTGCCCGCGCTCGCCGGCCTGGACGCGCTGGACCAGCTCAGCGTGGACGCCGCCATGCTCAAGCTCGACGGTACCGGCTTCAAAAAATCCAAGCTCGGCGCCAACGCCATCCTGGCTGTCTCGCTGGCCACGGCCAAGGCCGCCGCCAACCACCTGGGTCTGCCGCTTTTCAAGTACCTCGGCGGCCCGAACGCCAAGGTGCTGCCCGTGCCCATGGCCAACGTCATCAACGGCGGCGCCCACTCGGACGCCCCGATTGACTTCCAGGAATTCATGATCATGCCCGTGGGCTTCGACACTTTCAGCGAGGGCCTGCGCGCCATCGCCGAGACCTTCCACGCGCTCAAGGGTGTGCTCAAGAAAAAGGGCCTGAGCACCGCCGTGGGCGACGAAGGGGGCTTCGCGCCGAATCTCAAAAGCGCCGAGGACGCCCTGGACGCCATCCTGCTGGCCATCAAAAACGCGGGGTACAAGGCCGGCAAGGACATCTACATCGCCCTCGACCCGGCGGCCTCCGAGTTCTACTCCGGCAACAGCACCTACACCCTCAAGAAGAGCACCGGAGAGAAACTCACCGGCGACGACCTCGTCAACCTGTGGGCCGGCCTCATCGCCAAATACCCCATCATCAGCCTCGAAGACGGCTGCGGCGAGAGCGACTGGGCCACCTGGAAGAAGCTCACCGACAAGCTCGGCGACAAGGTCCAGCTCGTGGGCGACGACCTGTTCGTCACCAACGTGAAGTTTCTCCAGAAAGGCATCGAGGACGGCGTGGCCAACTCGATCCTGGTCAAGGTGAACCAGATCGGCTCGCTCACCGAGACGCTCGACACGGTCGAACTGGCCCACCGCCACGGCTATACCAGCGTGATCAGCCACCGCTCGGGCGAGACCGAGGATGCCACCATCGCGGACATCGCGGTGGCCACCAACGCGGGCCAGATCAAGACCGGCTCGCTGAGCCGGAGCGACCGGCTGGCCAAGTACAACCAGTTGTTGCGCATCGAGCAGATGCTCGGCGCCAACGCCGTGTACGGCGGCAAACTCAAGGTGGTTTGAGCGAGGCCAAGGGGTTGGCGCTGGCCATCCCTGGCCGCTCGGAAGCCGCGCACATCAACGCCAGAGCATCTGCCAACCCCAACCCGCTGGGCTGGAAGCCGGCCGCTACGCGTGGATTGCGGGTGGAGACCAAAGCCGTTGATCTTCTGGAAATTCAACGAAAAGAAAAAAGGCGGGACTTGAGAGCCCCGCCTTTTCGTTTTCGTTTGGTTGGTGATTGAGACCGGTTAACTCAGCTTGCGACGCAGGGCAACCAGCCCCAGTATGCCCAAACCCAGCAGGGCCACCGTCGCGCCACCGTCCGGGACCTGGTGGAAAGATTGCTTAATCTCCGAGATGGTCACGAAGCCCCCATTAGCTGCTGCAATCCCTAACCCGATGTCTTTAGTCACTGAAACTGTGGCTAGAGCAGGATCAATGAGGAGGTCGTCACCAACTTCCGCCCACGGATCACTTAGATCGTTAGCTTCCAAATGGCTATTTGCCACAATAACTGTGCCCGAATAGACGGATTCATCCACAGCCAAAAAAGCTTGTCCACTCGGCTGTGCACTGCCAGTGTAAGACTGGTCAATCATACCAATCTTTCCCGCAGTCGCAGTTACGTCATACGTGAGCAGCAGGTCAGCCACTGCCGGTACAGTACTCACTAGTGCAATAGATCCTCCCCACGTCAAGTAATACACGCCGCCTACGAAGGATGCAGTGACTTGAATGTTGTTTGCGTTAAAGCCAGTCAAGCCAACCGCACTGTAGTTGAAGTTGCTGAAGACTTTATCGCCGATACCAATTACAGGCACGGAACCTGTTTTCAATTCCTCCAGTGTGGCGGTGGTCGGAATTGCGTAAGCCACACTTGCAGACCCAACTGCCACCGCTGCCAGCAGGGCTAATAGTTTGTGTTTTGTTGTCATAGCACAATTCTTCACATTTTCGAACTTTAAAGTAGCTTGCACCATGCCAAAAATAGACGGCATCTGAAAACGCACGCAACCGCTTGTTGTTAAAATCATTGTGACTTGTGGCTTTTAGGCGCTCCAAATGAATTACACCTAGAACTGTAAGGGAAATCGACTCCGGGTCTTGATTGCTGCGCTCAATAATGACATAAGGCGCTTCTAGACAGTAAATTACGTGTTCAATCGGGAAGGTGTAAAGTAAGCCGACATCATTACGCCTTTTCGCCTCCTGCGTGCATCGAGCTTGGTTGTGCGCGGCAAAATCCTGCTGGTAATGAATCAATCGGCCGGGCATGTGCGTCGCTGCCGGACCGCATGTGGCTTTCTGGCTGCTGGCCGGCGGTCAGGGCGGACCCCAGAAGACGGCGCCGTAGAAGTCGCAGAAGTAAGAAGCCACGGAGTTCAGGTTCGCGCCGCGGAAGTCGCCGTACCGGAAACTCGACCGCTCCAGTTCGGCGTCATCGAGGTCGGCCTGCCGGAAATCCGCGTAGTCGAAGTCGCTTTCGCGGATCAGCAGGTCGCGCAGGCTGGCGCCGTAGAAATTGGCCCCCGCGGCTTCCACCTCCTCGAAATCCACGCTCCGCACCTGGGCGTGGGCAAACGAGGCCCCTTGGAGGTTCGAATCCGAAAACTCGGCGTCCTCGAGGTTGGCGCGGTCGAACCGGGCGGCCTGCATCTGGGAGTCGCTGAACTCCGCCCCTTAAACCGGCTCTCGGTGGCGTCGAAGCTTTGCATGGGCACGCCGTCGAAGCGCGCCCGCTCGAAGCCCCAGCGGGTTGCCAGCATTCCCCCGCTTCATCCGAACCCGAAGGCCGAGGTCGGGCAGGCGGGGCGCACCCCGCCACGGCCAACTCCGGTTTGCGGCCGCGAGCTTCTCGGCTCACGCGTTCATGTCGGCCCATTTCCTGGCTTTCTGGCCAAAGACCCACAGCGCCGCCGCCGAGAGCAAGCCCACGCAGGCGAACGGAATCCAGACAACGAATTGCGGTGAGTAGGTTTCCCAGAGCAATTGCGTGGCCTGGGCGTGATCCAGCCCGGTCACTTCGACGAGCTTGTTCATGGCCTGGGGGCGTGAAACACCGAGCAGGCCCTCGAGGCTGGCCGCGCGGCCATCCCAGTCCCGGCCCTCGCCCAGCGGGGTTTTCGTGGCCAGGTACTTGAGCGCCAGCACCGCTTTTTCGCCATAGTTCTTGTACAGGTAACCGGCCATCAAGCCGCCGAAGCCCGAGCCCAGGCCGGCCGGGATGTTCACGTAGCCGAGGTACAACCCCTTCTTGCCGGGCGGGGCGATCAAGGCCAGGTACTCACTTTTCTTGGGGCCGGTGGTCATTTCGCCCAGCGAGAAGAACACAATGCCCAGCAGCACCCAGTACACGCTGTGCGTCAGCCCGGCCACGAGCAGCCCCATCGTGGCCAGGATCATGCCGATGAACATGGCCTCGAGCGTGCGCATCCGGCGGGTGAGCCAGGCCACGCCCACCACCCCCACGATAATCATCAAGGAGTTCAGGCTCAGGATGACCTGCTGCGGGATCATCACGCCCCGCGGCTGGCGCTCGGTCAGGGCCAGGAAGACCTTGTCCGGCAGCCAGCGCAGATGTTCGACAAGGCGGCGGCTGTCCACCCAATCCGTGATGAAATTCGGTTGCAGGTCCCAAAGCTGGTACATCATGAGCCAGAAGCCGGACATGATGAGAATCCAGCTCGACAGCCGCGGCTCGAAGATGTTGGAGACCGTGCGCCAGAGCACCCGGCTCAACGATTCGGTCTTCGAGGCACCGGAGGGCACGTCCCGGAGCGTCAGCAGCAGGAGCAGGTTGAAGGAGGTGAAGAACGCCGAGGCGAGGAAGAGGTTGCGCCAGGCCTCCTTCGAGTGCGGTTCGGCGTGCAGAAAACCCGGCAGGAACACGCTCAAGCCCAGCAGCACCGCCGGCAGGTAATGGCCGATGAACGCGCCGACGTTCACCACCCAGTAAAACAGCCCCCAGCCCACCGACGAGTTTTCCCTGGTGAGCGTGCTGGCGAGCGAACCTTGCAGCCCCGGCTTGAAGAACGCCGTGCCGGTCGCCAGCACCAGGATGGCGAAGAAGAACGCGGTGTAGTTGCTCACGAACGGCAGGTCGCGCAGGAACGCGATCATCAGGTAGCCCGCCATGGTCAGGCTCACCGCGAAGACCAGTGTGCGCTTGAAGCCGAAGCGATCGGCCAGCCCGCCGGTCAGGACGGGCAGCACGGACTGGAAGATGGACCACCACAGGTAAATGACGCCCTTGTCCATCGCGGAGAGGTGCAGGCCGCCGGGGTTGTCCGCCTGCATGATGTAGATGGGCGCCATCACGCGCAGGTTGTAGTAGGCGAGACGCTCCCACATCTCGATGGTGTTGAGTGTCCAGAACGTGCGGCCGAAGCGCGGTCTCGTCGTCGGCGGCGCGGGCGTGGCTGGGGCAACCGTGGCGGGATCGGAAGTTCCGTGGGTCACGCGGCGAGGCTAATGAAGCGGCCGGCGAGCACAAGCCCCTCGGCGACGTGAGATGTAGAGACGCGTTAAGACGCGAAACGAGGAGCTTGGAACGCGTATGGTGAAGTGGGAGGCCAGAGGCGGGGGCGAAGTGGTGATTACCGCTTGCCGCGCGTAGTTCTTAACTTGCGATCCGGGGCTACCTTCACTCTCCCGCCCGGCGCAACAGCGCCTTCGCCTTTTGCACCCAAACGTGCTCGCGTTTTCGCTGAAAGGCCGGCGCGTGCGCGTCGTCGGCAAGCACTTCCCGCAACACCGCGCGGGCGGCGGCGGTCTCGCCGCGGGCCAGGTACAGTTCGGCGAGCTGCACGCGGGCCCGGGCGTAGGTGTGGCGCTCCAGCACCTGTTGCCAGACCCGCACCGCCTCTTCGGACCGGCCGAGCGCGGCGTAGGTTTCGGCGAGGGCCATCTGGGTGTGGCCGAACTCGTGGGTCGGATCGCGCGCGCAGACGCTTTCAAGCAGGGGCAGCGCCTCCTGGATCCGGCCCAGCCGCAGCAGGCACTGGCCGTGGTGGGCCTGGATGTCGAGGTCGTCCGGGTCGCGTGCGCGCGCCGCGCGGTACCGCGCCTCCGCCTGGTCGAGCTTGCCCTGCTGGAACAGCACGTCGCCCAGGTCGGCGTGGTCGCGGGCGTTGTCCAGGTGATGGATGCGGTCCTCGAGTTCCTTGATGCGGGCGCGGGTACCGGCGCCGGGCAGTTCAAAACCGCGCACCGGCCCGGACCGGTCACGGTACACCAGGAAGAAGTACAGCGGCGCGTTGAGCGGGGCGAAGAGCAGGATGAATAAAGCCCAGAGCCATTCCCCGCGCCGGATGGCGTCCACCAGCATCCAAAGCGCGAACGCCAGAAAGACGAGGCCCAGCGGACCGCTCCAGGTCAGCCAGTCCAGCAACAAGGCGAGCATGAGAGGCGCGGGCGGGTCAAACCCGCGCCGCGAGGGCTTCGGCTGCGGTGGCCGAAGGTTCGCATTCGACCATCAACGGCACCTCGGGATTGCGGAAATCAATCCCCGCGAGCGCCACGTAATGATGGAACACGTCCGTGTTCTGGAGGAAACCGTGAAAACGCGCCGCCCCCGGCCCGAGGGCGATCAGCGGTACAAAGTCGGCGGTGTGTTCGCCGCTGGTCCAGCCCACGCCGTAATAGTTGCCGAGGAGCTGGCCCAGTTGGGCCGAGGTCGAATTCATGGCGTCGTACAGGGCCCAGCCTTTCTTGGCGAAGAAGCTGGCGAGAAAAACCGCCTTGGCGTCCGGCACTTTGTACCCGGTGGTTTCCTGGACAAGCCGTTGAATGCGGCCGGGCGTGGGGTCGTTGCCGAGCCGGCGCGCGATTTCGGAAAACGACGCCCGGGCGTGGCGCAGGTTGGTGAAGGGGGGCGGCTTGGAGCCGTAGCTGCCACCCGAACTGTTCAGGCCGGCGTTGGCGGTGCCGTGGTCGGTGGTGATGATGAGCAGCGTTTCCGGCTCGCGCTTCTGGAATTCGAGACAGGCCGTCAACGCGTCATCAAAGGCCAGCAATTCATGCACGGCAGCGGCGATGTCATTGGCGTGGGCCGCGTGATCCACCCGCCCGCCTTCCACCTGGAGGAGGAAACGGTCTTCCCGGCCAAGCTTCTCCAAGGCGCGGCGGGTCATGTCGGCCAACGTTGGCACGCGTGCACGCAGTTTGGCATCGGCCTGGTGGTCCAGGGTGTAAGGCAGATGACTCTCGCTGAAAACCCCCAGCAGGCGCGGCGCCAAAGGCGCGGCGGCCAGTTCGGCCGCGCTGGTCGCCACCGTGTAGCCCGCCGTGCGGTACGCGGCCAGGAGGTCGCGCTTGTCCTTGCGTTTGTCGGCGGCGAAGAACTTGCTCCCGCCGCCCAAGAGGACTTCGATGCTCCGGTCGAGGTACTGAACGGCGATGGATTCGGCGTTGTCCCGCTGGGCGTGGGCGACAAAACCGGCCGGGGTGGCGTGGGTGATCTCCGTGGTGGTGACCAGCCCCCGCTTCCAGCCCGCCTGGGCGAACAGTGGACAAAGCGGCAGCAACTCCCGGCCGTCGGGCAGGACGTTGAGCGCCCCGTTCTTGACCCGCGAACCGCTGCCCCAACTGGTCGAGGCGGCCGCGGAATCGGTGACCACCGAGTTGAGCGAGCGCATGTTGACCAGCGCCTGAAAGGTGTCCCGGCGCTGATACAGTTCCAGCCAGCGCAGGCCGTGCCCGCGTACCAGCCGGGAGAAATAATCGCCAATCGTGAGCGTGCCGGAACTGGTGCCGTCGGCCACCAGGTGAATGATATGACGCGGGATGCCAGCAGCCGGGGAGTTGACGCGGGCCGGAGCGGCGGCCCGCAAGGGCGTGGCGGACACGGCGGCCAGGGTGGTACCCAGCCCCGCCTGTCTCAGAAAATGACGGCGACTCGTCAGCATGTGGCGCAAAACTAGGAAAGGCACACCGGTTTGCCAACCCGGTTTTTGGGCGCTGAAAGCGCAAGCGCTTGGCCTCCGCGACGTCGAACCGGGAAAGCGCCAAACCTCCTGCCAACTGGTATCGGAAGCACGACTTCCTCGATCGCTCCCGTGGGCTTTCTGGCCATTCTGTCTGCAACCCAATCACCCGCCTGTTCTCTCACCGGCTTAAACTTGGTTGCGCGGGTTGGGTACCCCAAACCAAGCACCGATCTCAGATGCGCCAGCGCGATCGGGTGCGAGATTTCGTACGATTCTGTTGGGCCGCCAAACTTGTGGCCGGCCAAAAGTGGCATTGCGTTTGCTAAGTAAAAAAGTGTCGTCCGTGACCGGTTCGGTTCCATCTGAACACAAGATGGGTTCGGAAGGTTGGAGGCGACATAGTTTGGTTGTTGGTTGGTTGCAGTGGTTGGGGTCATTGAGTGGCGGGCATGGACTTGGGAGTCCGGCCCGCCACTCCCATTTGAGGGTTTAGCAGTTGCCGGCCCGAGCTGCAGTCTTTGGCTGCGCCAAGATGTGGCCGCGTTTCCGGGCGGAGCAATGATCTGCTGCGAAGGAACTTGCGGAGAATCGCCGGTTTCGGCGGACTTTCGCCCCACCGACTTAAAGACTGCCATCCCCTGGCTGTAGCCGAGTGGGGCGGGTAATACCCCGTCCGCCGATTGCGGACCTTGAGCCGGCGGCTTCGGTTACGCTTTCAACGTCTTGTTGATGCGCTGGATGGTGTCGTCCACCTGTTCGGTGCTCAACATCCCGATCGTCATCGCGTCCACCAGATCGTTACCGATGACATATTTCAAGGACGCGTCCTTGGCTTCGGAATCGGTCAACTTGCCGGCGCCGAAGATCTTCATGCCCACGACAGCCTTGCCGTTGGCGCGCGCGCGCTTGAGTGTCTTGGTAACCGCCTCGACCGTGTCGTCGCAAAGGTAATCAGATCCGCCCTTGTGGTTGATGCGGGCGAAGATCACGTCCACCCACGGGTCGGCGGCGGCCAACTTCAAGGCGCCGTGGTCATGGCAGGACACCCCCACCGCGCGCACCACGCCCTTTTGCTTCAACGCGGAAAGCCCGTCACGGATGCCGGCGTATTCCTGCGGCCAGCGGTCATTCAGCATGCAGTGAATGAGGCAGATGTCTATCATGTCCGTGTCCAACTCCTTGCGGAAGCGGTCAATCTCCTCCTGGGCACCGCCGGACGGGGTGTTCCAATCCTCTTTGCGCGGCCAGAGCTTGGTCAACACCACATAGCGGTCGCGCGGCACGCCTTTCATCGCGTTGCGCACAAACGGATGCGAGCCGTAAAGGTCGGCCAGATCGAGGAAATTGACCCCGCCTTCGTCGAAGCTGTGGCGCAGCAGGCGCGTGAATTTCTCCTGCCCCATCCGGGTGTGATCCGAAGACCGGGCGCCGCCGTTGAAGCCGGTGCCTTGGGCGAGGTACGAGCACCGGATGCCGGTCTTGCCCAGCGGGACACGATCGGAGGCGGACCGCGCGCGGGGCGCGGGTTCGGCCCAGCCCAGCGTAGGAGCGCCCAGGAGCGTGCCCGCACCGGCAAGGGTGGTCTTGAGAAAACTGCGGCGGTCCAGCATCAGAGTCGGTTTCATGGCGTTAAGACGTGGAATGGTTTGGCGGCCATCGCGATTCAAGTCTGTTCTGCGCGAAAAGCTAGACGAAGGCCCCGCATTCGCCAAATGGATTTTGGCTCGCGGCCGGGGGCCAACCGCATGCTCGGGAGGCAGCAGCGCCCGGCTTCCCGGCCGTGCAAGGAACGCGTTGTGATCCGGCCCGGCTTTGCCACACTCCGCGGGGTGAAGACGCTCGGCCTCATCCCCGCCCGGTACGCCTCGACGCGGTTTCCCGGCAAACCGCTGCACCCCATCGCCGGCCGGCCGCTCATCCAGCACGTGGTCGAGCGCTGCCGGCTGGCGAGGTCGCTCGCCGAGGTGATTGTGGCCACCGACGACGACCGCATCGCCGCCGCCGCGCGCCCGTTTTGCCGCGTGGAGATGACCCGCCCGGACCATCCCAGTGGCACCGACCGCATCGCCGAGGTCGCCGCCCGGCTGGACTGCGACGCGGTGGTGAACGTCCAGGGCGACGAACCGCTCATGGACCCGGCGGTAATTGACGCCGTGGCCGCGGCGCTGGCGGAGTGCGACATGTCCACCGCGGCCGCGCCGTTGCGCGACCCGGCCGAGTACGACAATCCGAATGTGGTGAAGGTGGTGGTGAATGCCGCCGGCCGCGCGCTGTATTTTTCACGGCGGACGATTCCCTATCTGCGCGAGGCGGCCGGCCGGCCGGTGGGCGAGCAACTGGCGGCGTTTCCGTTCTTGAAGCACCTCGGCCTTTACGGGTACCGGCGGGAGACCTTGCTGCGGTTGGTGCGGTTCCCGGTGTCGCCGCTCGAGACGGCGGAAAAGCTCGAGCAACTCCGCGCGCTGGAGCACGGCCTGGCCATCGCCGTGGCGCGGGTGGATTACGAGAGCGTGGGCGTGGACGTGCCCGACGACGTGGCGCGGGTCGAGCGGTTGCTGGCCGCGCCCAGCCGGTCGGGGGCCGCGAGTGTCGGGTTGCCAAACGCGCGGCCTTGCCCCTAGGCTGAAAACCCGTGAAGTACATCTTCGTCACGGGCGGTGTGGTCAGTTCGCTGGGCAAGGGTCTCACCGCCGCCTCGCTCGGCACCCTGCTGGAAAACCGCGGCCTCAAGGTCTGCCTCCAGAAGTTCGACCCTTACCTCAACGTGGACCCGGGCACCATGAGCCCCTACCAGCACGGCGAGGTGTACGTGCTCGACGACGGCACCGAGACCGACCTCGACCTCGGCCATTACGAGCGGTTCACCAAGGCCCGGCTCACCCGCCTGAACAACCTCACCAGCGGCCGCGTGTACCTGAACGTGCTCGAACGCGAGCGCCGCGGCGGCTACCTCGGCAAGACCGTCCAGGTGATCCCGCACATCACCGAGGAAATCCAGGACCGCATCCGCGAGGTGGCCGCGACCTCGAAGGCCGATGTGCTCATCACCGAGATCGGCGGCACCACCGGCGACATCGAAGGGCTGCCGTTTCTCGAGGCGATCCGCGAGTTCGCGCTCGAACAGGGCGGCACGAACGCAATCTTCATCCATGTCACCTACGTGCCGTTCATCAAGGCCGCCGGTGAACTCAAGACCAAGCCCACCCAGCAGTCCGTGGCCAAGCTCCGCGAAATCGGCATCGCCCCGCAAATCCTGGTCTGCCGCTGCGACCGGCCTTTGAGCAAGGAGGTGCGCCAGAAAATCTCGCTCTTCTGCAACGTGCCTTACGAGGCCGTCATCGAGGAAAAGGACGTCGAGCACAGCATCTACGAGGTGCCGCTCATGCTCCAGCGCGAGCGCATGGACGAACTGGTCTGCCGGCTCCTGCGCCTGGAGACCCCCCCCGCGGAGATGACACACTGGCAGGACATCCTCCGCAAACTGATCGCCCCCCAGCACCGCGTCCGCATCGGCGTGGTCGGCAAATACATCGGCCTGCAGGACGCCTACAAATCCGTGTACGAGGCCATCACCCACGGCGGCATCGCCAACGATTGCGGCGTGGAAATCGAGCGCATCGAGGCCGAGCAGATTGAGAAGGAAGGCCCGGACCGTCTCCTCAAGGGCCTGGGCGGCATCCTCGTGCCCGGCGGCTTCGGCGACCGCGGCATCGAGGGCAAACTGGCCGCCGTGCGCTATGCGCGGGAGAACCGCCTGCCGTATCTGGGCCTGTGCCTGGGGATGCAGATGGCCACGATCGAATTTGGCCGGCACGTGCTCGGGCTGGCCGGCGCGCACTCGACCGAGTTCGACAAGGCCACGCCGCACCCGGTGATCGCCCTCATGGAGGAGCAAAAGGGCATCACCGACCTGGGCGGCACGATGCGGCTGGGCGCGCAGGAAGTGCAGCTCAAGGTGGGCTCGCGCGCGGCGCGGCTCTACGGCGCATTTGTGGTCCACGAGCGTCACCGCCACCGCTACGAGTTCAACAATGCCTACCGCGAGCGCTACGAGCAGGCGGGGTTCATCTTCAGCGGCACGTCACACCACGGCGAACTGGTGGAGGTGATCGAGCTGGCCGACCACCCGTTCTTCCTGGCCTGCCAGTTCCATCCCGAGTTTCAGAGCAAGCCGGACGCCGCGCATCCGCTCTTCAAAGGCTTCATCGCGGCGGTCCACCAGCGCCAGCATCACGCCACACGCTGAGCGGGCGGGGCCGGTAGTGGCCGAAGACCGAAGTGGGCCATAGCGCGGCGCGTCCCGCCCGCGCCACTTCGGGTTTTGGATTTTGCGCTCCGTCGGGCCATCGTTCCTGCCCCTCCCGGCATTGACTTGCCCATCCCGGCCGGTTAACTACGCCCGAACACAAACACGCGCAGGAGAAATCCCCATGCCACCGAAAGCGTCCGAGAAACCCGTCGCCGAGAAACCCGCCGCTGACAAGCCCGCCGCGGCCGAGACCTCCCGCCTCGCCGCCACCCGCCAGCGCGATCTCGACGCCGCCATCTCCACCATCACCAAGACCTACGGCGAGGGCAGCATCATGCGCCTGGGCGATGAACGCGCGAAGGTAAAGATCGAGGTCATCCCCACCGGGGCGCTCGGCCTCGACCTCGCCCTGGGGGTGGGCGGCATCCCGCGCGGCCGCGTCGTTGAAATCTTCGGCCCCGAATCCTCCGGCAAGACCACGTTGATGCTGCACGTCATCGCCAACGCGCAGCAGGCGGGCGGGCTGGCCGCGTTCATTGACGCCGAACATGCGCTCGATCCGGCCTACGCCAAGAAACTCGGCGTGAACCTCGACGACCTGCTGGTGTCCCAGCCCGACTCTGGCGAGGAAGCGCTGACCATTTGCGAGACGCTCGCCCGGTCCAACGCGCTGGACGTGATCGTCATTGACTCCGTGGCCGCGCTGGTGCCCAAGGCCGAGTTGGACGGCGAGATGGGCATGGCCACCATGGGCATGCAGGCGCGCCTGATGAGCCAGGCGCTGCGCAAGCTCACCGCCGTGCTCGCCAAGGCCAAGACCACCTGCATCTTCACCAACCAGATTCGCGAGAAGGTCGGCATCCTGTTCGGCAACCCGGAGACCACGCCCGGCGGCAAGGCGCTCAAGTTCTACGCCAGCGTACGCATTGACATCCGCCGCAAGGACGCGATCAAGGACTCGGCGGGCAACGTGATCGGCAACCACGTGAAGACCAAGATCGTGAAGAACAAAGTCGCGCCGCCCTTCGCCGAGGCCGAGTTCGACATCCTTTTCAACCACGGCATCAACAAGGAGGGCAACATCCTCGACGTGGGTCTGGAGCACGGCGTGGTGGAAAAGAAAGGCGCGTGGCTGCAGTTCGCCGGCGAACTCATCAGCCAGGGCAAGGACGCCGCGCAAAAGGTGCTCGTCGAAAAGCCCGACCTCGCGCAGAAGATCGTGGATGCCATCCTGGCCAGGCGAAATGAGGCTGCGGCCGCCCGCGCTTGACGCCTTGCGGTGACTTGGGGTGAAGGGTGGGAGAGTGGGCAGGTTTCTCGCTGCTTGGGCGCTGCCGGAAATGTGAGCCTCGTCCTCCTCTCTCGGGCGTGCCATTTCGCCCTTGCCAGCCGCCGGCCCGGGGCGGAAAAGAATCGTCTCATGCAAACCAAGCCAGTCTTGCTCTTCGCCGCGGCGATCGCGGCCGGTCTTGCCGCCAGCGCGCTGGCCCAGACGCCGCCGCCCGCGCCCGCACCCGCGCCGCCCACGAATGCCCCGGCGGCGCCCAAGCCCGACTTCCCGCCGCACACCGAGGTGCTCAAGGACTTCGAGCAGGTGATCTCGTCCATAGACAAGGCGCCGAGCTTGTTCCAGATCTGGGTCCGCCGGAAAGACAACCAGATGCTCGCCGTCTTCCCCGAGAAGTTCGCCCAAAAGAAATTCTTTATCGCGCTGACCGTGGCCAGCGGCGAGCAGTACGCCGGTCTGCAGGCGGGCGATATGTACGTGTATTGGGTACGCAACGACACCCGGATGGAACTGCGCGCGCCGAACCTCGACGTGCGCTCCACTGGCGAGGCGGAGTCCAAGGCCAGTGTGCAACGGCTCTTCACCGACCGCGTGATCGTGGACGTGCCCATCCTGGCGCTGGTACCCGGTTGGGGGCCGGTGATCGACATGGACGCGCTGCTGGTGGGCGAGGCGGCGAAGTTCTTCGGTCCGATGGTCGCCGGCGCGCGGACCCAACTGGCCACGATCAAGACGGCCAAGGCGTTTCCCCAGAACGTGGAACTGGCCTTCGAGCTGCCCATGCGCGACGGCGTGCTCAAGACGCTGCACTACTCGATCAGCGAGATCACGCCCAACCCGGCCTACAAGCCCCGCGTGGCCGACGAGCGGGTGGGCTACTTCACCACCGCCTTCGCGGACCTCGGCAAGTACCAGGCCGAGGAAAGCCGCGTGCGCTACATCAACCGCTGGCATCTCGAGAAGGCCGACCCCAACCTGAAGGTCAGCCCGCCGAAGAACCCCATCGTGTTCTACATCGAGTCCACCACGCCCATCCGCTACCGGCGCTGGGTGCGCGAGGGCGTGCTCATGTGGAACAAGGCCTTCGAGAAGGTCGGCCTCGCCAACGCCATCGAGGTCTATTACCAGGACGCCGCCACGGGCGCGCACATGGAAAAGGACCCCGAGGACGTGCGCTACAACTTCGTCCGCTGGCTCAACAACAACATCGGCACCGCCATCGGCCCCAGCCGCGTGGACCCGCTCACCGGACAAATCCTCGACGCGGACATCATCCTGACCGACGGCTGGATCCGGCACTACTGGCGGCAGTTCAACGAGACCATTCCGCAATTCGCCATGGAAGGCCTGAGCCCGGCCACGCTCGCCTGGCTGCAAACCCGCCCGCAATGGGACCCGCGCGTGCGTCTGGCGCCGCCGGCCAACCGCGAGGCCCTCATCGCCGGCATTCTGGCGCGGGGTCCGCAACTTCAGGGCGGGCATCCCGCCGCGGCGGCGGGTTCGCACCTGGCCGGTAGCAATGAATTCGACGGCCTGGCGGGCCGCACCAGCCAGTTCAACGGCCTGTGCCGGGCCGCCGATTGCCGCGCGCTGGACCTCGCCCTCATGCGCGCCACCTTCGAGCTCACGCGCGAGACCCTCGAGGCCGCCGCGGAGACGGAAGGGGACAAGCCGGACGGCGACAAGAAAGACGACAAAAAGAAAGACGAACCCAAGGACCCGCTGCTCGACGGCGTGCCCGAGTGGTTCATCGGCCCGTTGATCGCGGATCTGGTCGCCCACGAGGTGGGCCACACGCTCGGCCTGCGGCACAACTTCCGCGCCTCGAGCATCTACACACTCGAGCAGATCAACAGTCCGGAGATCAAGGGCAAGAAAGCGTTCGCCGCCTCGGTCATGGACTACCTGCCGGTCAACATCTTCGACTGGCAGGACAAGGACAAGCAGGGTGACTACGGCATGATTGACATCGGCCCGTACGACTTCTGGGCCATCGAGTACGGCTACGCCATCGTGGACAAGCCGGAGGCGCTCAAGCCCATTCTCGCCAAGGCGCCCCAGCCCGAGCTGACCTACGCCACGGATGAAGACACGATGGGCCCCGACCCGTTTGCGCGCCGGTACGACTTCGCCGCGGACCCGCTGAACTACGGGAAGAAACAGCTCGAACTGGCGAAATTCCACCGCGAGCGGCTCATCGAGAAATTCGTCAAGGAAGGTCAGAGCTGGGCCCGCGCCCGCTACGGCTATGAAATGACGCTCGGCCTCCAGACCCGCGCCCTGGCCATGATGTCCGGCTGGCTGGGCGGCGCCTTTGTGAACCGCGACAAGAAGGGCGACCCCGGCAACCGGGCGCCCATCACCGTGGTCCCGGTCAAGGACCAGCGCGAGGCGCTGAAGTTCGTACTCGAAAACGCCTTCCGCGATGCGGCGTTCGGCCTCACACCCGAGTTGCTGCGCCGCATGACGCTCGACAAGTGGTGGGACAATCTGGCGGTCATCTTCGAAGACCCCACCTGGCCGATCCACGACCGCATCATGGGCGTGCAATCGCTGGTGCTCACCCGCCTGATGAACCCCGGCACGCTCGGCCGCGTGTACGACAACGAACTCATGACCCCCGCCACGGAAGATATGATCACCATCCCGGAGATCCTGCGCACCCTCGAGACCGAAATCTGGTCCGAGCTGGACAAGCCGGCCGCCAATTACACCGAGCGCGAGCCCATGATCTCCAGCCTGCGCCGCAACCTGCAGCGTGAGTACATCGAGCGGCTCATTGACCTGAGCATGCCCGGCGCGTGGTACCAGGCCGCGCACAAGCCCATCGCCAACCTGGCCTTGATGCATCTGCGCCAGTTGAGCGCGCGGCTGGGCAAGGCCCTTGAAACCCCCGGCCTGGACGCTTACACCCGCGCCCACCTGGACGAAGCCCGGCTGCGCATCGAGAAGGCGCTCGACGCCGGCTACATCCTGAACGGGGGCGGCCTGGGCGGCCTGGGCGGTATCATCCTTCTCATGGGCCAGACCAACGCCCCGGCAGGATTTTAACTGCCAGGTTCGCAGGGAGCGCGGACTTTCCTTTCCGCCTGCGTGCCCGAAGCCCCGGAATCGAAAGCGGACAAGAATGTCCGGGAGCCCGGATTTTCGGGTCCAGTCCGCCGACACTCGAGGCGGCTGGCAGCCGCTCTGACGGGCGCAGCCTCTGAGCCGGATGCGGCGGCCGCGCGTCGAGCGCGGCCTTGAGTTCCAGCGACGGGGTGCCGCCATCCATCACAGCACCCGGCTTGCTGGAGCCGTTCCGCATCCGGTTTCAACCCGGGCAGGTGGGGCATCGGGACCGGACTGTTGATCCGCGCGTCATGGCGTGAGTTCAGGGTGCGGGAGGTTGTCCTTGTTCCAGCGCCCGGTTCAGTGCCGCCGAAGAGCTGTTGAACACGGCGAACACGCAGTCCACACCCGTTTGCAGGACCTGCCCGGCGCCAATGCGCGTGATCACGACCTCTTGGGGGTCAGCAACAGGCCGGCCGCCGGGGGCTGTTCCCCATCCCACCGTGCCTGCGCCAGGTCCGCCAAACCCACCAGCTCCGCATTGACATTCGTGACATGCCGAGATCCGGTTCGGAGAGGTCCACGGCAGGTTGCGTTCGTCGGATTCACAAGGCGATCCGTAGTCTGTTCAGACACCCCGACGCGTCTCAAGCGCGGTAGCGACCACAACCTCCAGCCCAGCGCTCGTTCACCTGAATGCAGCAGTAGGCCATTGTTGTTTGCGGAGGTGGAATACTATTAATGCGAACTTCCTGTGGGATGGTGGCACGTCGGGAATGGTCATTATCAAGGGCAGACGCCCTATCTATGGTCCTACCGCTTGCAGGAGCCCGTCACGATTGTTCTCGCTGTCGCCCCGCCAGGGTCGGGATCCGCCATCGTCCGTGAGCAGAGCCGGGGAGGCGAGGCACTCAGCAGCCCGGCCGCGGCAGGCCCTTCCGCACGGCCTCCATGCGGTTGTGCGCATGAAGCTTGCAGTAGATATGCCAGACATGGGTTCGGACGGTGCCCAGGGAGATGTGGAGGGCTTCAGCGACCTCCTTGTACAGCAGACCCTGGGCGAGGCAGCGCAGGACTTCCTGCTCGGCCGGGGTGAGTTTTTCTGCGGCGGCGGGCGGGTCGGGGGCCTGAAACACCGCCACTACCTGGCGAGCGATCTGGCCGGACATCGGAGCGCCGCCCGCGTGCAATTCTCGGATCGCCTCCACCACCTGCCGGTCGGTGGCCTTCTTGAGCAGGTAGCCGGTGGCGCCGGCGGCCAGGGATTGGAAGATGCGCTCGTGATCCTCAATGACGGTGAGCATCATGATCTGGGCCTGCGCAATCCGGCCCTTCAAGCGGCGCACGCATTCGATGCCGGAAAGTCCCGGCAATCCGATGTCCATCATGACAATGTCGGGCGGTGGGACGAGGCCGGGCAGAGTCTGCAGCGCCTCCTCGGCGGTAGCGCACACCGCCAACTTTGTCAGGCCCGGGGTTTGTCTGAGCAGTCGGCTGAGACGCTGACGGTCTGCTTCGTGATCCTCCACCACCGCCACCCGGATGACATGGGGTTCCGCCATCATGGCTGCCAAAGCTGCATTCTGGGCCCGGCGTGACCGGCTGACTATCGGATGAACATCGGAAGAGGGGGCCTGGTCCGAATTCACATACGCCTCGAAGGTCAGGACGTGTCGGGCGCCCTGGTTTCCGTGGCCCGGGCTGGAGACGCTCCAGCGGGTGCCAGCGGGACGATCACCCGCACGGTGGTGCCGAGGCCGGGCCGGGAGGTCACCTCGATGGTGCCGTTCAGCTCCGCGATCCGGTCGCGCATGTTGTCCAGGCCGTTGCCGGGCCGGCCAGGGGTCTCGGGGGCCAGCCCGCGGCCATTGTCGCGGATCTGGAACTCGATCTCGTCCTCGCGAACCTGCAACTGGAATTCGACCCGGGTGGCGGCTGCGTGGCGGGCCACATTCCGCAGCGCCTCCTTGACCACCAGGAGCAGGTGGCGGCGCATCAGGCCGTTGGCCGGCGTGGCAGGAACCGCCGCCGGGAATTCGAAGTGCGCCGCCAGGGGGACCGCCGCCAAGTACTGAGCGGCGTACTCCCGCAGATACGCGACCAAGTCCTCCAACGTGTCGTACCTCGGGTTGTTGGCCCACACGAGCTCGCCCAGGCGATCCACGGTCTCCTCGGCCACTGCCGCGATCCGACGGGCCCGCGGCTCCGCCAGGGCATCGTCTGCGCGAGTCCCCCCGGCGGGCTGGCTCAGTTGCATGATGTGCGTCAGGCCAGCGCCGATCTCGTCGTGTATGTCGCGGGCGATCCGCCGGCGCTGCTCATCCAGGGCGTGGAGTTGTTCGAGTCGGTGGATGCGCTGCAACTCGCTCAACCGCCAATGGACCCCGAGGGTAATCAGCAGCACCGCGCCCACCAGGGTGACCGCGGCGAACCACCAGGTCTCATAAACAAAGGGGCGCACGCGAAAAACCAGATCCGTGTCGGCCTCGTTCCACACCCCGTAGCGATTGGCAGCAATGACCTGGAACCGGTAATCCCCGGGCCGCAGATCGGTGAAGTAGGCAACCCGCCGGGTGCCGGCATCGATCCAGTTCTCGTCCAAACCGAGCAGCCGATACCTGAACCGGCTCTTTTCCGGCGCCCCGAACCTGACCGCGCCATAGCGGATCTCGAGAACGCGGGCGTTCCCGGGCGGGAAATTCAGCCGGGAGCAGGGCGGTCCCATGAGGCCGGGTTCGTCGGGATCGGGCGGACCTTGGTCCCAGACGATCCGGCCATTGGCCCGGACCTGTTCGATCGCCAGCAATGGTGGAGTTTCCTCCTCCCGGTGGCGCGACGGGTCGAACAAGAGGACCCCCCGGGTGGTGGCGAACCAGAGACGGCCATCGCGCGTCCGGATGCCGGCGGGCTGGCTCTTTTGGCCGTTGGTCTCGATGGCCCCGCCGTCCTCGGTCTCGTCATGGCGGACGCAGCGCGGGCGGGCCGTGCGCCCGGCGGCGACCTGGTGGAGCTCCTCCCGCCGGACGCGGTAGATCCCGCGGTCGTGACCGATCCAGAGCCAGCCGCGGTCATACTCGAGGATCTGGTTGACCAGGTTGTCGGGAAGACCATGCGCCGTGGTGAACCGGGTGATACGGCCCTCATCGAGGCGGTTCAACCCCTGCTCGGTGCCGACCCAGAGGACGCCGTCCCGGTCTTCGTGCAGCGCCCAGACGCGGTCATTGGACAGTCCGTCAGCCGTCCGCAGCGTGGTCCACGCGCCATCGCGCAGGCAGCTCAAGCCGCCTCCAAACGTTCCGACCCAGAGCGCGCCGGTACGATCCTCGAGCAGGGCCCGTACGTCATTGGTCCCGAGGCCATCGGCCGCGGTGTACTTGCGCCATTGCCCTTGCTGGAAGCGGTGCAACCCCACGGCTGTTCCCACCCAGATCCCGCCTTCGCGTGCGGACAGCACGGCACGGATCTTTCCTTCCCACCATTCCCCCGGGAATTCGGACTGCTCAAGCCACCCGTCGCGCCAGGTCTGCAAGCCGTCTCCCGTGCCGATCCACAGGGTGCCGTCGCGGTCCTCTGCCAACGCGCGGACAGTGTTCCGCGACAGGCCGTCGCGCTCCGTCAGGTGCGTGAAGCCACCCTGGTGAAGACGGCTCACGCCGCCGTCCGTCCCGATCCAGACGCTGCCATCCCGGCTTTCGCAGAGGGCCCAGGCTTTGTCGTGAGCCAGACCGTCGCGGGTCGTCAGCGAACGGATGCGGCGCGGTTGCCAGCGCTGGATGCCCTCGCTGCCGGTTCCCACCCAGAGGTTGCCCTCCCGATCTTCCGCCACGCTGGTCACCCATTGATGCCCCAGTTCATGCGGGATCGGCAACTGTTCGAACACGCCGCCCCGGTACCGGGTGATGAGACCTGCCGGGGCGGGCAACCACAGGTCGCCCTCACGCGTCTCCAGCAGGAACGCGTGGGGCACACGGAAGCGGAAATCGGGTGTGGCCGGCAGTTCCGCGCGACTCCAACGGCCGTCCTGGTAGTGTTGCAGCCACATGGAATCGCCCACCCACTTCCCTTGCCCCAGTTGCAGATCCGAGAACAACACCCAACACCCGCCGCGTCCGCACGGACTGAACGCCATGGCGGACATGGCCGTGAACGGCAGGTCCGCTTGCACCCGCCGAAAGCGCCAGTGAACTGGATCCACCTCGTGCAGCCCCGTTAGCGACCCCATCCAGATCCGGCCAGGTTCAGGCTCCGCGACCGCCGTAACGAGGTCCGGCACCCCCGAACCGACGGCGAGGTGTCGCATGCCCTCGCCCGGCAGCCAGACGGTCAAGGAGGCGGCAGTACCCGCCCAGACGCGACCGAGACGGTCCCCCCATAACGAGCCGGACGTGATCCCCTGCGTCACCGGACCCGGCGTCGCCAAGACCGGACGGCCATCCGCGATGCGGAAGAGCCGCTCGCCGCAAATGAACCAGATGTTCCCTGCGCTATCCTCCGTCACGGACTGGCAATCGTCCGTCCCCATCTCCGGCGTGTTGAGATGGTTGAACACGGCAAACCGTGTCCCGTCAAAGCGGGCCAGGCCAAATCGGGTCGCGACCCAGAGGAAACCGCTTCGGCTCGCCAGAAGCGCCCTGATCTGGTTGTCCGGCAGCCCGTCCTCGCGTTTGAACTGCCGAACGAGGTACTCCGCGGCTGGGCCGGCTGCCGCGGAAACCTCACCCGCCGTGGCGGGGTTGGCCCAAGCGAGTGCGGCAAGGCCCGCGGGGAGTGCCGCCCCCAGCCGCATTTCGCTCAGCCAACCGCGCGACATATGCAATCGTCAGGCTGCCTGGCCCCAGCCAGACTGGCAATTCCATTCCCTGCGCAACCCGCGGCGGCGGTTGGCGAGCGTGGATGGCTACTCGCGTCCGGAGCGGTGCTGCACCCATGGACGACGCCCCCTCGTCGATCGGATCACCGTGGCACTCGAACGAGGCGGAACAGGCCGATGGGTTCGTTGGGCAGATCCGTTATCGTGCGGACAAACGTGTGGGGCATCCCGGCGGGTGAGATTCGCAGGACATCCACCCACTCCGTCCGTTGCAGTTTCTCCTGCACGAAATCCTCCCACGGCAGCCACTCGAGGTAGTCCGCTTCCGGCAGCGTGGCAACGAAGCCGGGAATGTTGTCGCCGTTGACCAGCCAGGTCGCCGCATCCACGATCTGCGCGGCGCGCTGGAGGATGTAATCCTGGCTGGCGGTCGCGTCGTGGATCGTGAATTCGAAGTCGGTGCCGCTCAACCGTCGCACGCTCAGGCCAAAGGTCGCGTGCGGGGTTACCGTCAGGCCGATCGTGTTGTTGGTCGTGTAGCTGGGCGAACCGTTGTCGGTCAACGTCACGTTGAGCGGGTAGTGCGCCGAGGCGGCGTTGGGCGGCACCTCCCAGTGGAGAACCCCGGTGTTCGTGGTCAAGGTCAGGCCCGCCGGCGCACCCGTCATGGTGAACTTGAGCGGGTTCCTCGGGAAATCCCGGTCACCGGCGAATAGCGGAAAGTGCAACGTCTGCCCCGGTTCCACGGCCAGAGCGCCCGGCAGCAGCCAAGGTCGTTCGTTGACCTCGTTGACGGTGATCTGCACGACCGTCATCTCGTTCGCCCCGCCATTGCCGTAGTCCACGACATAGACCGGGATCCGGTAAACGCCAGGCCCCTGCCGCTCACCGGGCGTCCAGGTGAAATGGCCCGACTCGGGATCGATCCAGGCGCCTGCCGGCGCCCACGGGAGCGTGAACACCAGGCTGGAATTGGCGTTCGCCCCCACGGCGCTGGCTTTGAACGTCAACGGCGTCTTCTCGTCGACTGTCTGGCCGGCCACCTCGGCCAATCCGATGTTCCCAACCTGGATCATCAGGTCGTCGATGTACCAGCCGGGGGCCACGTCGGGGGCGCCGCTGAAATTGCCGGACCGGAAGGAGAATCCCAGCCGAACGGTCTGACCGGCATACGCCCTCAGATCCAACCAGGCGCGGGTCCATCGCCCGCTACTGTCTGCTCCATAGGTGGGCGAAAGTGGCTGCCAACTCACCCCGTTGTTGGTGGTGACTTGCACTTGTCCAGAATCGTCCCTGTTGAAGCTCCACCAGTGCCAGAACCGCAGCCGGGGCTTCTTCAGGGCCGCTGGCACCGTGAAGGCCGGACTCACGAGCCGTGCCGTCCGGTCGTCCGGGTAGTCCCCCCCCCAGCACCGTCGCCGCACAACTGGTGCCCGAGTGCGCCGAACCCGGGCCACTGGTCGGCCGGCCCACCTGCCAGATCGAGTAATCGTCGGTACTCCACCCATCCCAGCCTTTCTCGAAGTCGTGCGGCACCGGAGCCCAATCGATAGGGGTGAGAGTCATGGCCCGGCTCTGCGCCACACCGAATTGGTTGCTGGCGACCAGAACATAGGGACCGAAATCCGCCAGACTGAGGTTGAGGAGCGTCAGCGCGGCGTTCGTCGCGCCCGCAATCAAGTTGCCCATGTGGTACCACTGGTACGTCGGTCGAGGTGTGCCCAACGCCAGGCCTTCGAGAGTGACGCTGTTGAGCAGGTACCCTTCTTTGTCGCGGGGTTCCTGAACGAACATCGGGGCCGGTCCGCCGCCATAGCACTTGCCTACGCTGCCGCCATCGTAGAGCGCCTTCACTTCCTCGCCAGTCAGCGCGCGGTCGTAGATCGCCGGTTCGTCCACCAGGCCGTTCAGGGCGAAGACGGAGCCGGCAGTACGCCCGAGATGAAGCGGCGAACCCGTCGCCTCAGTGCCGCCGGTGAATGCGACGCTTTCCCCCTGGAGTTCGCCATCTTGGTAAAGCCGCATGTAGGCGCCTTTCTTCAACACACCCACGAGGTGATGCCAAGTCCCAGGGATCAGCTTGCCCGCGATGACGCTGCCGTACCACTGCCCCGCAGGCGAAGTGACGATAAACTCCGGGACGCCGGTGTTGGTGATACTCAGCGTGTATTCCCAATGTCCAGGTTCGCCTTTGGTCAGAACGCTCCACCGGGTCAGTCCAGGCACCGTGCCCGGCGAAGTCAGGAGCTTAACCCACGCCTCGACGCTCATTTCTCCGGCGGCACCCGCGTGCGGGCTGAGGGCCGGCGAACCCGCCACCGCGACATGCGCATTCGCGCCATCGAACAGGAAGGCTTGTCCCGCGATCCCTGGGCCGAATCTGACGCCGTTCCAGATCTTCCCTGGGTGGTGGCCGGTGACTTCCAGGGCATTGCCATCTCCCGGCCACCAGGCGACAAGCCCCGGCGGCCGGTCCACGCAATGCTCAACCTCGAGGGTCACCTCGGCCGCGAGGGATCGATCGCCGCCCGCAGCGACCAACCGGTACTTGCCCGCCTGATCCGACGTGACGTTGGGGAGTTCCAGCGTATGGCCGGTTTGTCCCGCCAGCGGTGCGTCGTTGAAATACCACTGGTACGTCGGCCGTGGCGATCCCATCGCGAGGCCGGTGAGGGTCACATCGCCGAAGATCGGCACTCTCAGCCCCGGCTCGGGCTCGATCACCCAGGCCAGCGCGCCGTCGCCGAAACACAGCCCGTCGCTCGCGGCCCAGAAGAGGGCGGCGATTTCCTGCTCGGATAGAACCCGGCGGTGCAACGTCAGTTCGTCGATGTCGCCGACAAAGGCCGCCGCGGTCTCGTCCGTCGTGACGCCGCCGATGGCCGACCCCGCGCTGTCCGGAATGGTTGCCGGGGTGCCAGTCGCCGTGCCCACCGGCGTGCCATTGACGTAGAGGGTGCGGGTCGTGCGGTCGAGCACGAGCGCGACATGACACCAGGTGCCCGACACCAGGGATACGGTGCTTTCCAGTGGGTTGGCGCCATTGATCCAGGAGACGACTTTGTCCGTCCCTGGCTGGTGGGTCAGTGCCACGACGCGATTCCCTTCCGAGTAGATCGTGGGAGATGCGGTCGTGCCGCTCGTCGGGAGGCGCACCCAGGCGGTCAGCGTCCACCGATTGGTCCGGCTGAGGTCCAACGCGGTGGCCTCGGTGATGCGCACCTTGCCGGCGCCGTCGAACCGGAAAGCGTCACCGGCCACGCCCGGGACGTAAGTCACGGCGCCCTGCACAAGAGCCGCCTTCTGGTTCACGACGTTGAAGATGTGTTTGTCCGCGGGCCACCAGCCGGAAAGGTGGTCTCCCGCGGGGGCACAGGCAGCGTCCGCCCGGGGCGCCCCCGCCAGCAGTGCCGCCAGGAGGCCTGCGGTTCGCAATCGGGATCGCCCCAGCCGACCCAACCAAGCGACCGACCGCCGATGCCGGCCCGAGGCCGCCGCGTAGACCGCGCCCTCGCGGATCCTCCCATGCCTCCCATGGCGGTACGCGTAAAACAGTCCTTGTCCGATGAACGGCGACCGAGCGATTGAGTTCATGATCCGGTCCAGGTTGAATGAGCTCTCCGGCCTGTCACGATGCGGATCAACAGCCCACCTGGCCCCCGGGGCCAGGCCAAGAATGGCAGATCCTCCTTGCTTCCCCCGCCGACGCCTCCCGGCCCATTGTTCCGCCCAACTCGGCCGCGGCAGCGCGAGGAGTGGGGATCACCGCAAACAGACCAAGTGCAGAATACGGCGCCCGTGCGTCGGGGTGCTAGTCAGACAAAGCACTGAGCACCCACTGGCGACCCCGTCACGCTCGGTTCCCTACCTGGCCGTTCTTCGCCTTGGTCGCCGTCGAAATCGGCACCCTGCAGCCGACCCGGTCAAGCCGCGCGAAGAAAGACAAAAACTAAGTGACCGGTTGGAGTTCGAGCACTTCCAACGCTTGCTGGCGGAACGAAGCGAGCAGCTCGCATTCAAGGGCAGCCCCACCCGCCACGCTGGATCTTCAGCGCCCGGTACTGCGCCGCCAAGGGGTTGTTGAACACGCCGGACACGCAGTCCACACCCGCTTGCGGGACCAGCCCGGGCAGGTGGGGCATCGGGACCGGACTGTTGATCCGCGCGTCATGGCGTGAGTTCAGGGTGCGGGAGGTTGTCCTTGTTCCAGCGCTTGCGGATGGCGGCCTTGCGTAGGTCAAACCAGTCAGCGGTCTTGCCATTCTCCACGTGGCCGTCGCAGAAGACCATGTTCCAGCGCCCACCATGCCACCGCGCGACAACCGCCCGGATGGCCGCGAGGTCTGACTGTGTATAAAATCCTACAAAACCAAAACCCACGGCGGAGGCCGCTTCGGGGGGAACGGGGCCGCAAGTCCTTCAGTGCCCAAGCGGCGTTGTAGTCGGCGCCCCCGGCCCCTAAGCCCCACCCCATGAGCGCATCGCCGATGGCGATCATGTCGGCGGGCGCCACGACCTCATTTTCACGCGTGAAGCACAGGTTCTGCGGTGTGTCGTCTGGATTTTGCTGGGGATCAACGATTTCGGCGCCCAAACCGAGGCCGGATACACCACCCAGGCCCCAATTGTTGTACCCATAGGACCCCACGCCCCGGATGGAGCCGCCTGCAGCCGTCCGGGGCGTACCGGCCAGGCCCGGGCACATCTGGATGCCCCTGGCCGGCGGGGTCTCCCGGAAGCTGGTCGAGTACCACCACCGCTAGTCATGAGGGCCAATGGCGCGGGCTTGGAGGTCGTGCCACCGTCGCGAGACGAGCGGTGACGTTTGAACCGTCATGGTAAAAGGCGCGTAGCATCCGTGGTCATCCACGTACAGGCGCATCGCGAGGCCCCATTGCCGGACGTTGTTCTTACAGATGGCAAGGTGGGCCGACTGCTTGGCCCGCTGCAACGCCGGCAACAGCAGGCCGGCCAGAATGACGATGATCGCGATGACGACCAGCAACTCGATCAGGGTGAAGGCGCGGGGGAACTGCCTCACCCACTTCGGTGCGGGCAACCGGTCGTGTATCATGGCCCACGCGTAGGCGCGTAGCGCCCGGTGTCAATGAGCGTTTGCAGGCACAGGTAAGGCCGGGAGAAGTCCGAGGTGCGACGTGCGAAAGCCGGAGATCGCGGCTGGGGACCACGAAGCCGGGACCAAGGACCACGAATCATCTCCGTATTCCGCGTTGGGGGGCAGGGCTCGACAGAGTCTCGTCCTACCGGACCGGGAGGCCGACCTTCACCCTTCTGGTTGTCGGCCGGCGGCGATCACCAAGTCCGCCATCAGCCGGTTGAAGTCCGCGGCGGCCGCCAGTTGCTCGAGGGTCAGGTGCATCCGGTACCGCCAGTAATGGCGGGGGATGGCCGGTACGTTGATCCGTTCCTCCGTTGGCACGGGATGCCGCAACGCCGCGTCCAAGCCCAGCCAGTCCTGCAGCGGCAGGATGCACCACATCGAGGCACCGGCGAGGTTTTGCTCCACGATGAACCGGCAAATGTCCGGTATGCATTCGGCGGGCGCCGGGCCTTCACGGCGCATGACCTCCCGCCAGAAGCGCTGCCGTGTCTCCGGCTCCTCCTCCCACCAGCCGCGCAAGGTGGACATGTCGTGTGTCGAGGTCGTGCATACGGACAGGTACGGATACGCTGCCGGGTCGCCGAAGACCAGGTCCGCCCGCTTGGGCCAGCGTTGCACTTCCAGGCTCAGCAGGCCCAGCCGCTTGAGCACCGCCGGCACGCAATCGGGCACCATCCCGAGGTCCTCGCCGCAGATCAGCATCGGCGAGGCGTCCATCAAGGGCGGCAGTTTCTTCAAGGCCTCGTCGGCCCAGAATTGCGTGTGGCGGTGGTGATAAAAGTCGTCGTGCAGGTTGCGGAGCGCCGTCTGTTCGGCCGCCGGCAGCGCGCGGAACAGCGCCGTCCCCGCCAGGTTGATACGCGGATGAAACCGCCCGGGCTGATCCGGGTCTTCGCGGAACAGCACTTCAAAGCCCAGCCGGCGCACGCCTTCTTCCAGGGCGGTGGCCTGGTCCGCCAGTCCGGCTTCCTCGTACCACGCCCGGCGCGCCGCGGCGGTGGCGAACTCGGGTCGCAGCCGCCAGAAACCATCTTCGCCGCGTGACAACACGCCGGCCTTCACCCGTTCGGCGGCCGCGCCGAAAAATTCCACCAGGGCGGCGTCAGCCACCGCGCCCTCGGTGAAGTCGGCCGGCTCGTGCGCGAAGCCGGCGGCGCGGATTTCCTCACGGCCAAGCGGCAAGGCGGGATGGTAGTGGCCCATGATGCCCTCGGTGTGGCGTTGCGGAATTTCCCAGATGCGGAAGAAGCCCAGGATGTGGTCCAGGCGCAGCGCGTCAAAGGCGGTGGACATCCGCCGCAGGCGCCGGCGCCACCACGCGAAGCCGTCGGCCTCCAGGCGCGGCCAGTTGTAGGTGGGAAACCCCCAGTTCTGCCCCAGCACGGCGAAGGCATCCGGTGGCGCGCCGGTCTGGCGGTCCAGGCGAAACAGCTCCGGCTCGGTCCACGCCTCCACGCTCGAGCGGTCAATGCCGATGGGCAGGTCGCCCTTGAAGGCCACGCCGCGCGCGTGCCCCGCCGCCACTGCCGCGCCAAGCTGGCGGTCCAGGTGAAACTGGACCCAGCAGTGGAACATCACCTCCATGTGCTCGGGCGCGCCGGCCTCGAACCACGCGGCAACCCGTTCCGCCGGGTACTTCGCGAATTCGCCCCACTGCGTGAAGTCCGCCGTGCCGTGCCGGTCGCGCAACCGGCAGAACGCGGCGTACGGCCGCAGCCAGCGCGCGTGCTCGCGCAGGTAATTCTGGAAGGCGCGCCGGGCCAGCGCGGCCGGGGCCACCTGGTTGAAAAGCCGGCGCAGGTACGCGAGCTTGTCCCGCAGCACCGTCTCGTAATCGAGTTGCGGCAAGCGGTTCAACCCCTCGCGCCGCGCGGCGTAGTCGGCGGGCAGCGGCTGGCCGTATTCCGCGAAGAGCGACTCGAGATTCAGATAAATCGGGTGCAGCGCCGCGGTCGAGATGGCCTTGTACGGGTATGAATCCCTCCAGGTGAAATCGGAAGAAGTGTCGTTCACCGGCAGCAACTGCACCATTTGCAGCCCGCAGCCCGCCACCCAGTCCGCAAACGCCGCCAGGTCGGCGAACTCACCGATGCCGTAGCCGCACGCGCTGCGTAGCGCAAAGACGGGGATCGCGACACCCGCGCCTTTCCAGGGCGTCGCGTACTGGAAGGCCTCGCAATTGACAACCACGGCGTCTGCCCCGCCGGGCAGCGCGGGCAGTCGGCGGTTGGGGCCGGTCTCAAACTGAACCAGCCGGGCCGCCGCGTCACGCCACAGGCCGAACTTGAACTCGACTGGGCCGCTGAACTCCTCGAGCGGCAGGTCGGCGGTCCAGAGCGGGTACTGCGCGCCGGACATCGGCCGGGCGCGCTCGGTTTGCCACTCGCCGAGCCGCGGGTGATTGCCGGTAAGGCAAATGCGGTGGCCGCGCGGGACCCGCGGTGCGCGCAAGGTGATCCGCAGTCGGCGGCCGGTGAAATTCGCCGCGTTCGGCGCGGTGTCGGTAACGCTGCCAGCGGAACCGCGGCTTTCCGGTCGAAAGATGATCCCGGCGAAAGCCTGGCGCAGAAAGGCGCTCTCCGGCCATTCCGGCGAAAGCCAGTGATCCAGCACGGCCAGCGAGCCGCCGGCCACCGCGAGCCGCCGCCACGCGGACTCCCGCGTGGTCGCGCCGCGCCGGTCGCGGAAGACGTAGCGATAGGTGATTTCACTCTCCGCCGAGCCGGTCTCGAAGGTGTGCATCCAGAAGCCGTCACCAGCCCAGGTCATCGGCTGGAGCTGGATTTGCGGCTCCGCGTCGCCGGCGTTGGCGAACTGCTGTTCGCAGAGCAGGTCTTCACCCCATTGGGTGTGGAAATGGACCCGCAGCGTGACGGTGGTCATGCAGCGGGGGCTCAGGTGGTAAATGCCCGCTTGAGCCCGTAGGCGACCTCGTTCCATTCCAGTTCGCGTTTGAACTGGCGGAGCCGAGTGTCCGCGTCAATGACCACCAACTCGATGCCCGCGATAGCGGCGAAGTCTTCGAGCATCGCGGTGGTGACCGCCTGGCTGAAACCGGTGTGATGTGCGCCGCCGGCGTAAATCCACGCCGCCGCGCCCACCGCGAGGTCCGGCTTGGGAATCCAGACCGCGCGGGCCACCGGCAGTTTGGGCAGTGGCTGCGGCGGCGCGACCACCTCGACTTCGTTCACGAGCATCCGAAAGCGGTTGCCCAAATGAATCATCGCCGCGTTCACGCCCGGCCCGGCTGGCGTGTCGAAGACCAGCCGCACCGGGTCGGCCTTGCCGCCGATGCCCAGCGGATGCACTTCGCACGCGGGCCGGTCCGCGGCGATGCTGGGGCAGATTTCGAGCATGTGCGCGCCCAGCACCAGCGGCCGCGCGGGGTCGAGGTGATAGGTGTAATCCTCCATGAACGACGTGCCACCGGGCAAACCCGCGGCCATGACCTTCATCGCGCGCACCAGCGCGCAGGTCTTCCAGTCACCCTCGGCGCCGAAGCCGTAGCCTTCGGCCATCAACCGCTGCACGGCGATGCCGGGTAACTGCGCCAGCCCGTGCAGGTCCTCGAACGTGTCGGTGAAGCCCTTGAACCCGCCTTCGCGCAGGAACGCCCGCAGGCCGGCCTCGATCCGCGCGGCTTCGCGGAGCGATTGGCGTTGGCTGCCATCCCGGCGCAGCGCCGGCGCGAGCGTGTAGCGGGCTTCGTAGTCGGCGACCAGCGCGTCAATTTCCGCGTCCGGGGCGGCGTTCACGCGCCGGACCAGATCGCCCACGCCATAGCCGTTGACCGCGTAGCCGAACTGGATCTGCGCGGCGACCTTGTCGCCCTCGGTCACGGCCACCTCGCGCATGTTGTCGCCGAAGCGGCAGAACTTCGCGCCCTGCCAGTCGTGCCAGGCCGCGGCGGCGCGGCACCAGGCGCCCAGTTGCGCGTGGATGGCGGCGTCCTGCCAGTGGCCGACGACGACCTTCCGGTTCAGGCGCAGCCGGCTCATGATGAACCCGTGCTCGCGGTCGCCGTGCGCGGCCTGGTTGAGGTTCATGAAATCCATGTCCATCGTGGCCCAGGGGATGTCGCGGTGATGCTGGGTGTGCAAGTGGGCCAGCGGTTTGTGCAGCGCCTTGAGGCCGTTGATCCACATCTTCGACGGCGAGAAGGTGTGACACCAGGTGATGAGGCCGACGCAGTTCGGCGCGGCGTCGGCCGCCTGGCAGAGCGCCGCGGCTTCTTCGGGCGATTTCACCACCGGCTGGCAGACAACCCGGACCGGGACGGCCGGGGCGGCGTCCAGCGCGGTGGCGACCTGGCGGGCGTTGGCGGCCACCTGCTCGAGCGCGGCGGGGCCGTAGAGATGCTGACTGCCGGTGACGAACCAGACTTCGAGTTGCTTGAGGTTGATCATACCTGGTGCGGCGACCTTAGCGCCGAGGAGGACGAGAAGGCAACGCTGCGGGAGAACCCTCGCGCGGCACTTGCCGGCAAATCACTTTTATCCTTCCGGCTTGCCCTGGCAATACGACGAAGCGCAACCCGGTTCCGTTGGTTGGAAGGACGGATTCTCGCTCGGACCCGGTTGCGGCAATTTCGGGGTACGTCTCAGTGTGAAATCACACCCCGGGTAAATCACCGGAGCAGGCAGCCGCCAAGCAGGAGGACTTCCTCAGCCGTTCTGACTGGCACGCAAATGCTTTGCGTTCTGCCGGGTCCGGGTCGCCCTTTTCCACCGGCCGTCCCCGGTCAGACGAGCCCGGGTCGGACGCGCCGGTTCACGGCACCGGCACCAGCCGCAGGTAGTCCAGGCCGAACATGTAGCTCTTCACGGCCTGGTCATTGGCGCCCACGATTTCCACGCCCAGCCGGCGCTCGCCGGCGGCCAGGTCGTGCGTGCCCAGCTCGAGTTCGCCGGTGGACACCACGCTGTTGTTGAACAGGTCCATCGTGGTCAGCTCGCGACCATCGAGGGTCAGTTTGACGATGCCATAATCCACAGCCTTGGTCAGCGCGGCCAGCAGTTTGTAACGGCCGGCCTTTTCGACTGGAAGCGCCAGCTCGAGCTTGTCGCCCGGTTTGGCCTCGATCCACCACAGATGAGCGTCGCCGCTCCACCGGCCCTCAAACATGCTCAGGTCCTGCTCGTGCGGGTTGCCGTCGGTCTTGGAGAGAACCTTCAGCCGCTCACCCTCGATCGCGCCTTTCACACGGTAGGTCGCAATAACGGCGTCATCCCAATAGCCCACACGCTCGGCAAGCGGCTGCGGGGGATACGGATCCCGGCCGCCGGGGGCGAGGTACCAATAGACCGTGCTCGCGTAGAGCGTGGGCCGGGAGTTCGGGAAGTACTTTTCGATGGCCGCCTCGAAGGACCGCTGGAACGGGATGTTGTCGGCGATGTGCCAGCGGTTCACGCACACGTGGCCCTTGTTGTTCATCGAGATGGTCTGATTGTGGAAGGCGTGCTGGAAAAGCGTCGGATTGCACCAGGCGTAACCGAAGTAGTCCTCCGAGCCGGTGCCGATGGTCGAGGGGAACTTCTCGCCGTCCACCCAGAACTTCTCGTCGCCCTCGCCCCACCAAGCGCCGCGGGGATTCCACACGTGCAGCATCACGCCTAGGAAACGGCCCCGGCCCTCGGTCTTGAGCATCGTCCAGTCAATCTTCCGGCGGTCGGGGTCCTCGGGCAGAAAGGCGTCGCGATGCCACTTGGCGTGGAAGCGGCCGTAGCGCTCGACCGGTTCGCGCAGCGGCACGGTGACGATTTCCAGGTCAATCGCGCGGGTTTCCCGGCCCTCGTTCGCCAGCGTGATGACGGCGGTCTTCGCAAACGGCATGAACCAGTGCGAGTACCAGACGCCGTCCTGGGTCAGCCCGCTGGGCAGGGAGCGGTAGGGATTCGCGCCGGCGGTGGTGCCAAAGAAATCCGCAAACGGCGCCCAAACGCTGGGTTGGTCTTCGCCATCGAATTGAATCCGGATCGTCCACTCGTGGACGGCCACCCGGTCTTCGGGCTTGAAGGGCGGGTCCACGCGCGCCCGGAGGGTTTTGATGGCGCGCGGACCGGTCAGGTTGACGACGCCCGTGCCGCCGCCGTCAGCCGAGAGGCGCCGGCGCGTGACCTCCTCGCCGGGGGACGGGGGCAAATTGGGGCCGGGCCGGGCCAGCCGGGCGTTGACGGCGTCCAGCGCGGCGTTTTCCTCGGCGCCGAGCTGGCGCTTGAAGGTGGGTACCTGCGTGCCTTGCGGGAAGGTGGTGTAAACGAACTGGTAGTATGCGCCCCAGCCTTTCTCAGCCACGATCTTGCAGGATTTCTGGTACGGGATGGGCGTGTAGTTGTTCCAGCCCAGCGCGACGGTGTGGACCAGGGCACTGCGGGTGAACGGTTCGTGCTTGCCGTCAAAGTAACCTTGGAACGGCAGGTCCACGGCCGGCTCGCTGGCGCCGTCGAGGTAAATCTTCACGCGCCCTTCCTTGGGGGCGGCGGACCAGATGCGCCAGATGCACCCCGGCCCCTCCATCTCGGCAAACACGAACTGGTCGCCCTCCCGGCGGATGTAGCCGTCCCCGTCGCCGTTGGCGTCCCAGCCCACGTACTGGCCGGTGGCTTCGTCATAGCGGCTGGCGCGGTCGTAGCTGGACCACTGGGCGCAGCGCTCGCCCGGCGGGGGCAACAGCGCCAATCGCTCCAGATCGGCCAGGCGGTGGACGAGGTCCACGTAAGTCAATGATTCGGCGGCAGCAACGGTGAAGGAGGCCGCGAAAGTTAAAGTCACGCAGGCGGTGAAAGTTTTCATGGGCGGCGTGGGAAGATTTTCTCAAGCCGATTGAACGGCAGGGCCCGGCGCCTTTCAAGTCCAGGGCGTCGGGGCGAAGCCTGCGCGGTGGTTTGCATGCCGAACTTCCATTGCTGGCTCAAGAGGCGGCTTCCGGATGTCATTGAATTCCAGTCCACCAAAGAATCGGCGGGCACCTTTCGGTGCCCGCCCAACCCAAACAACCAAACGAACCTCCTCTCCGTCGGCTTTCAGCCGACAGAAGCCTTACCGACCTGCCGGCTTAGCGGGCTCCGGCCTGTGGTCGTAAAGGCATTGAGTAAGACGCAGCCCGCGGCAAAAGTGTTCAAAAATGGCATAACCGGTTGCAGTCAACCCGGTTGCCTGTCAGATTGAGCCTGCCTGGTCGGTGAAAATCCAAAATCTCAATCCGGCGCCGGACATCGGCGCCAGTGCCTGGCTGGTGGAAATTGAAGGCCACCGCCTGTTGCTGGACGCCGGGACCCACCCCAAACGTGACGGCAACGCCAGCCTGCCGCTTTACGGCAAGGTGGGGGGGACCGAACTGGACGCCATCGTGGTGTCACACTGCCACCACGACCATGTGGGTTCGCTGCCCGTCGCTGTACGGCGGTTTCCGCAGGCCCACGTGCTGATGACCGAGCTGAGCTATTTCTTGATCGAGCGGGTTTTGCATAACTCGGTGAACGTGATGGAGCGCCAGCGCTTGGAACTGGACCTGCCTGAATATCCGCTCTACACCCACGACGAGGTGGATGAAATCGCGCCCCGGTTCCAGGGCTTCCGCTACGGCCGGGAGGTCGAATGGGCGGCTCATCACAAGACCCGCGGCGGGGCGGCGTCGCCCACGCTGGAGTTCTTGGACGCCGGCCACACGCTGGGCTCGGCCGGGGTCATGGTGCGGGGCCGCCGGGAAACCCTGTTCTACACCGGCGACGTGTCTTTCGGGGACCAGACCCTGCTCCGCGGGGCGGAATTCGACGATGCCGAGGCCGAGGTGGTGATCCTGGAAACCACGCGCGGCAACCGGGCGGTCCCGGCCGGGTTCACGCGGGCGGCCGAGGCCGGGCGTCTGGCGGCGGCCATCCAACGGGTGCTCAAGCGCAAAGGCAGCGTGCTCATCCCCACCTTTGCGCTGGGACGCACCCAGGAAATTCTGGGCCTGCTGGCGCTGCTCACGCTCGAGGGACGGCTGCGGCCGCAGCCGATTTACATCGGCGGTCTGGGCCGGGTCTTCACCGAAATCTACGACCTCCAGGCCCACCGTACCCACCGCCAGCACAGCGGCCTGCAGCTTCACGAGGCGCTCAACCTCGTGGTGCTGGACCCCGGCCAAGCGCAGGCCATGCGGCTGAGTCCGGGCCGCATCTTTGTGTTGACCGCTGGCATGATGAACGAAAACACCGCCGCGCACGACCTGGCCGCGCGCTTTTTCGCAGATGAGCGCCACGCCATCTTCTTCGTCGGGTACGCCGATCCGGACACGCCTGGCGGCCGGTTGAAGGCTTCCCGGCCCGGCCGGCCGTTCCGGTTCAGCCGCGTGTTTGGCGAAGTAACGCGGCGCTGCGAGGTGGCGGACTTCGACCTCACCGCCCACGCCAACCGGGATGAGCTGCTGGATTTCGTGGAGGTGGTCAACCCGCGCGCGGTCATCCTGGGTCATGGCGAACCGGACGCGCGGGCCTGGTTTGAAAAAGCGATCCTTCGCCGGTATCCGCGTATCAAGGTCTTCCAGCCGGGACCGGGCGAGGTCGTGGAAGTCTGAACCGAAACCACGGATCAATCCCGCGCAATAGAGTCTTGCGCCTGCGGGCTGATCCGTTGCCGAAAACCCGGGTCCGGCAGGCGGGACGCACCGCGCGAAGGCCCAACCGGGATTTTGGGTTCATTCCTGCCAGGCGCGGTAAAAGACCGGGCCGCGAGCCGGCGGGCCGGTATCAAGCACGTCCACCGATCCCTCCGGCGCGGTGAGGTGGAAGAAGGTCTCCCACGTCACGAGGTTGGTGGAGCGTTGGAGGTGCAGGCGCGCGCCGGCCGCGACGCTGAGTTGCAGCCGGATCGCGTCCACCGGCAGCACTTCGAGATGCTCGAAACGCGGCGGCGGGGGCGGCGGCGGGTCTTCCAACCGGATGAGCACGGTGCGCGTCTCACTGTAGATGAGCCCGTCCCAGGCCTTGTACGTGAAGCTGTCCAGGCCCGGCAACCCGGTCCGGGGTGTGTAAACGAAATTCGTGCCCAGGCCGCTGAGCCGGCCCAGCCGCGGCCCCTTGAGAATGGCCACGCGCAGCGGGTCGCCGTCCGGGTCGCGCAGGTCAAACAGGATCAAAGTGGGCTCGCCGGCGGGCAGTTCGAGGGTCTGGTTGTTCGCCAGCGGCATCCGGTTTCGCGGCACCACATGGAGCGTGACCGTGGCCGGTTCGCTGGTGAATTCCGCGTCACTCACCCGGAAGCTGAATCGGTCCGGACCCACATAGTTCGTGTCGGGCGTGAACAACATCGCCGGCCCCGGCCCGGTGAGCCGGCCCGCCACCGGGTTGGTGAGGATCGTGTAGCTGAGCGGGTCGCCTTCGCCGTCGGTGGCTTGAAGCACGATCTCGGTGGGCGTGTTGACCCGCAGTTCCACCGTCGAGGGCCGGGCGATGGGTGCGGTGTTCTTGTCGGTGACCGTGATCCGTGCCGGCGTTTCCGGGCCGAAGTCCCGGCCGTCGCCGGCGCGGAAGCTGAAGTGGTCTTCACCCAGGAACCCCGGCTCGGGCGTGTACACGAAGTTCGTGCCGGCCGGCACCAGCGTTCCCCGGGCGGGCGGAGTCACAATCTCAAAATTCAACGCGTCGCCGTCCGGGTCGTGGGCCGTGAAGGTGAAGGTCAGCGGGCGGTTCATCCGCGTGGCCAGTTCGAGCGGTTCGGTCTCGGGCGGGTTGTTCGCGTCCAGCACGCGGAAGGTAACCCGCGCCACGCGGCTGGTAAGCGTGCCGTCACTGGCCACGTAGGTGAAGAAGTCGTCGCCGGCGAAACCTTTGTACGGGTAGTAGGTCGCGATGCTCGGATAAGTCCACAACTCGGCGTGCTGCGGCTCGGCCAGAACCGTGAAGCTGAGCGGGTCGCCGTCCGGATCGGACGCCAGATAGAACACGTCCTGCGAGGTGTTGCGGTTCATCGTGTAGGTCTGGTCCGGCGCGTAGGGTGGGTCGTTGGTGGGTTTGACCACGAGGGTGACTGTCGCCGTGGCCTCGAGGCCGGCGGGGTCGGCCACGGTATAGGTAAAGCCGTCGGCCCCGAACCAGTTCGTCGCCGGCGTGTAGCGTAACCGGGCTTCCGCCGTGAGCGCGACCACGCCCTGGATGGGCGCGGTGAACCGCACGATGGTCAACGGGTCGTTATCCGCGTCGGTGTCATTGGCCAGCACGTCCAGCTCGACGGGCGTGTCTTCGTCCAGGCTCACGCGGTCTTCAACCGCCACCGGCGGATCCGGCACGGGCACCACCCGCACATTGATGGTGGCCATCGCCAGCCCCTCCCGGCCGTCCGCGACCAGGTAAGCGAAGGAGTCTTCACCGTGGAAATCCGGCTTCGGCGTGTACGTGACGACGCCCGTCGGCCCCAAGCTGGCGTGGCCGTGGGCGGGACGCCCCAGGTGAGCCACCTGCAAGGCCAGGCCCAGCGGGTGCGAATCGTTCGCCAGCACCGGGATTTCCACCTCCGTGTCTTCAAGCGTCACCGCGTGGTCGTCGGCGGCCCGGGGCGGCTGGTAATCGGCTTTGACGGAATACGTCGCCTCGTCTTCGGCCGTGGCACCTTCCGGGTCGCGGACGACCAGCCGCAACGTCTCGCTCCCGGTCCAGGTGGGCGAGGGCGCTACGACCTGAAGCACGCGTTGCGGGCTGATGCTAACGTGGAGCTGGTGGGCGCCGGTCACCGTCCAAGCCAGCGCGGCGGCGACGTGATCGCGGTCTTCCACGTAACGGTCGAGCGCGATGGGCAGGAATGCGCCGCCCACCGGAACGGTTTGGTTCGGAATGTCGCCGAGGACCGGCGGCTGGTTCGTGGCCAACGGGGACACCGCATAGCCGCTGCGCCGCGCGTCGCGCTGGAACATCGGCCAGTCCCGCGGCCGGGGTCGGTGCGGCCGGTCGAGTTCCCAGGCATAGAGGGTATAGCGGTCTTTCCGGACGCTTTGCGCGGGCTCTACCGAGTACGCGGCGTCATCAATGCTCGCGGCCAGCAGGTCCAGCCGACCGTTGCCCTCGAGGTCGGTCAGCGTAACTTGGGGCGCTTTGTACCGGCTGGCGCCGGCGACGGCCTCGGTGAACAACCCGTCCAGTTGCGGGTGCGCATGCAGATCCAACGGGGCGCCGTCGCGCGTCCAGGCGCTCACGCCGCCGAGCAGGTGCAGGTCGCCGGTGGTGAAGGCCAGTCGCAGCAGCCCCGGCACCGGCATCACCACGTCCGGCCGGCCGTCGCCGTCCACGTCGCCCACCACCGGGGCGCTGCGCAAAGCGGGCAGGGGGGCGAGTGACACCGGCCAGCCCGGCATGTCAAAGCCGTCGTGCTGGAGCAGGTGCAGCAGTCCGCGGCCGGTGTCGGCGACGGCGATTTCGAGGTCGTCGTCGTCGTCCACGTCCGCCAGCGCCAGCGGCGCGGCAAACGAGCTGTCCACCAGCACCGGCCAGCCGGGCAGCAGGTTCCCGTAACCGTCGAACGCGTACAGGCCACCGGATACGCCCCGGCCGTTCACGGCGTTGGGATCGTTCACACCAACGAGGATTTCGTCGTAACCGTCATTGTTGAGATCGCCCACCACGGGCGAGGCGAGGATCTCCCCGCCGACCTCCTTGCGCCACACCGGGTGATCCGGCAACGCTAGGTCAAACAGCGCCACACTACCGCAGCCGACGGGGGCGACGATCTCAAGATCGCGGTCGTCGTCAAAGTTGCCCACCGCCGGCAGGCGCCGCGGCCAGCCGGGCGTGGCCCAGCAGTAGTCCACGCGCCAGCTCGCGCGCAGCCCGCCGTCCGCGCCAAGCACAAACAGCCGCGCGGTTTCGCCCGGCTCGTTGGCCCAGGCGTTGGCCAGGCCGATCACCTCCAGCCGGCCGTCGCGGTCCAGGTCGGCGAGCACCTTGCCGGGGGCCGAGGCGGGCAGCGGTGCCGGCCAGGCGCCGCCCAACGGCCTGCCGTCATGACGAAAGGCGTAAAGCCGCCGCTGCTCGCCGGCGTCCACCAGCACTTCGAGTTGACCGTCCCCATCCAGATCGCCGGCCAGCGGGATGTCGGAGACCGGCTCGCCGGAGGCCAGTTCCCGGGACCAACGCACGCTGCCGTCCGGCGCGAGCGCCAGCAGTTGGGCCGGCGCGCCGGGCGGCGAACCGGGATGGACGCGCAGGATTTCCTGCGTGCCGTCGCCATCGAGGTCGGCCACGGTGAAGTGGCGCCAGTCGTTGGTGGGATAAACGCCGGTCGCCGGCAGATGCACCGGCCAGCCGGGACGCAACCGGGAATCCAGATGCACCATTTGCGCGCGCCACTCGCCCACGACCACGCCGTTCGTGCGGGCGATCAGCCGCAGCGTGTGAAGTTCGTCGGGCTTCGCCGTGCGGGTGTCCCAGGTGCCCAACACGCCGTTGAAGACCTCGCGCTGCCCGCCGTCCGCCAGCACGATGCCGGCGGTGGACCAGGTGGTCGGGTGCAAGCCCACCCCGTGTTCGAGGGTGTACGTGCGTCCGGCGCCGAAGACCGTGCCACGCAGAATCACCACGTCGCCGGCGCGCACACTGTCGTTGTGGGTGGGCGCGGTGATCTGCACGTTGCGTACCTCCACCACGGCCCGCGCTTGCGCCTCCTGGCCGAAGGTGTCTGTCACCACCAGCCGCAGCGCGTAGGTGCCTTCGCCCAACAGGTCGCTCGCGAAATCCCGGTGCAACACACTGTCCATCACAGGCTCGGCCGCCGTGTGGAACACCGTCCAGTTCGTCGGGTACGTACCGGGGCCGAACTCCAGGCGATACGAGACGAAGTTCACCCCGGCCGCGGTGCCGGTCAGGTCGAGCCGCCCGGCCAGGACCGGCGGGGCGTGCAGTCGCGCGAGGGGAAAAGGTCCCTGCACGCGCACGGCCCGGGCGGCGTTCAGGCGGCCAACGCCCACGTAACGGTCGGTGCGGATCTCTTCGACGGTGTTGCGCAGAATGTTGGCGACCTCCTCGTGGGTGAACTCAGGCCGGACCGCCAGCAGCAACGCCGCCACGCCGCTGACGTGCGGCGCGGCCATCGAGGTGCCGCTGAGCAGGTCGTAGCGCGCGTTCGGCGTGGGACCCAGCACGGCCTCGCCCGGCGCCGCGAGGTCCACGAACGGACCGAAGTTCGAGAACACCGCGCGCTGGCCGGCGGCGTTGAGCGCGGCCACGGCGAGCACCGGCTCGTACGCGGCCGGAAACGGTGCGATGTCTGTCCGCTCGTTGCCGGCGGCGGCCACGATCAGCGCGCCCGCCTCCCAGGCCGCGCTCACGGCCTCCTGCAAGGCGCGGCTTTTGTCGGTCTGGCCCCAACTGGCGTTGATGACGCGCGCGCCGTTGGCCACGGCGTAATCCAGCGCCGCGATCACGCCCGCCACCGTGCCCTCGCCGCGGTCGTCAAACGCCTTCAACGCCATCAGGCTCGCCCGCCAGCACACGCCCGCCACGCCGATCCGGTTGTCGCCCACCGCGCCGATGATCCCCGCCACGTGCGTGCCGTGCGACTGGTCGTCCATCGGATCGCTGTCGTCGCTTACGAAGTCGTACCCGTGCACATCGTCCATGTAGCCGTTGGCGTCGTCGTCCCGGCCGTTGCCCGGAATTTCGCCGGGGTTGATCCACACGTTCGCCTCCACGTCCGGGTGGTAGTAGTCAATGCCGGTGTCAATCACCGCCACGCGCACGCGGGCGGCGTCCGTGACCACCGCCCAGGCCTCGGTCGCGCGGATGTCGTTGCCGGGCCGGCCACCGCCCTGGCCCGAGTTCTGTAACGCCCATTGCGCGCCGAACTCGAAGTCGTTCGGCAGCCGCGGCCCGGGCGCGGCGAAGAGGCGGAGGCGGTGATTCGGCTCCGCGTACAGCACATCCGGGTGGCCGGCGAGTTGGGCCAGCGCCCGGCGGGCCTCGACGGCATCGGCCGTTTCCACCACCGCCAGGTGGCGGAAGACCGAATCGTGTCCGCCCGGGGCGGCCGGGCGGACTGCGGGGCGGGGCAGGAACCGGACGCGTTGCAACGCCGGCGCGACGCGGCGCAACACGCCTTCGCGGTGCGCCAGTGATGTGCCGGGGCGGAAGCGGACCAGAATCTGGTTCGGGACCGGCGGCAGGCCGCGGGGTTCGTTGAGCTCCAGTTCGGGATCCGGCGAGGAGCTGGCCGCGGCCAGCGGGGCCCAACCCAGACTCGCGACGCAACCCAGCGCCACAAGCCGCCCAGCGGCGTGGCAAAGCTGGCAAACGGAGAACTGACCTGACCCGGCGCTCACCGGACCGAATCTACCGGTCGCGTGGGTTTGCGCCAGCCCGCACGGGGTGGAGGATAGTTCAACCGGAATTCCGGAGTTTGAACCGTAAAGTTGCAAGCTCCGTCGCCCACCTCGGTTTTCGGCCTCCAGCCACTTCCCCCTGCGGTGTTCAGTGTGGTCGCGGCTACCGCTCCCCGGCCAGGTAGCCGTCGCCGCGGGCGATGCGGTCGTACCAGGTGAATTTGAGGATTACCGCGCCCAGCACGAACGCGCCCACGGCAAGGCTGAAACGTCCCCATTGCTTCAGGATGAGGTAAATGGGCGCGGCGATCATGGCGATCTGCCAGGCGATGCCGACCAGGACGTTGAACCAATCGCGCGCGCAGTCGCGGTTGGGCTGAATCCGCGGCGTCTCAGCGCGGCACTTGAGCAGGATCGGCCCCCAAAAGCCCCACGGCCGCACGGTCCGGTAAAACGACTTCAACACGTCGTCCGGCTCGGGCGCGGTCGCCACACAGACGGCGACCGAGGCCAACGCACTGATGGCTAGGATGGACATGAACAGATTCACGTCCTTCAGAGCCGGCCACAGCGCCGGAATGGCGAGCGCGGCAGCAGTGCCGGCGGCCATGCCGGCCCAGAAGCCGTGGCCATTGAAGCGCCACCAGTGCCACTTGAGGACGTTCGGGACCACAAAGGCCGGCACCAGCGCGTTGGCGACCCACTTGGTCACCGAATGCACGTTCAGCGTGGTGTAGCCGAAGCCGATACCGGCGGCGATGACCACCGCCGACCACACGTAGCCGAGGCGGACGAGCTTCCGCTGCGGCGCGTCCGGCCGCACGTAGCGGCGGTAAATGTCGTTCACGATGTAGGCCACGCCGGAGTTCACCGTGGAGACGAACGTGCTCATGAAGGCCGCCACCAGGCCGGCCACGATCAGCCCTTTGCAGCCGACCGGCAGATAGTTCGCCACCACCGCCGGCAGCACCTGCTCGAAGTCCACTTTCGCGCCCAAGCCACGCAATTGGTCGCTGAAAAACACCATGCCCAGCACGCCGATGCCGGCAATGAGCAGGAAGCGCGGCGCCAGCGACACCAGGCACATCACGAGGTTTTCGAGCGCCGCCTCGCGCGGGTTGCGGGTCGAGAGCACGTGTTGAATGGCGTAGTTCGGCGTCGGCCCGGCCATGCTCACCAGCACGCCCTTGACGAAGAGCATCAGGATCAAAAAGCCGAACAGCTCGTAGCCCTGGCTTTGAATGACCCCCGGGAGCGCGGGCATCTTCTCCGACCAATCCAGGTCGAGGCGCCAGCCGAAGAACAGGTTGTCCCAGCCGCCCGGCACGGCGGCCAGGACCTGTTCCGGCGTCGTCTTCACCATCGCCACGATGGCGATGATGACGGCCGCAGTGAGGATCAAGCCGAACTGGATGAGGTCGTTCAGCACCACCGAGTACATGCCGCCCAGCACGCAATACACACCGGCCACGAGCATGATGACCAGCGCGTAGGTGTCCGGACTCCAGTCAAACGGGAAGAACGGCGCGGCGAACTTGCCCAGCGGCTTGAAGGCGTAGCTCAGGAACCCCACCACGCTCACCAGCGCGTAAATGACCACGCTCAGGTAGGCCAGTTCGCCACCCCGGCCGCGACCGAAACGGGTGCGCATCCACTCCGCGCCGGTCAGTACATTCGATCGTCGCACCCACGTGCCGAGATAGACCATGCGAAAGATCACGTTGAACAGCGGCCAGATCCACAGCAGGAACAGCCCCTTCGCGCCGTAGATGTACAGCATGGTCACGAACCACATCGTCCCGCCGATATCAATTCCGCTCGAACCGTGCGCGACCCCGATGACCCACCACGGCAGGCTCTTGCCGGCAAGGAAGTACGACTCCGAATCCCGGGCGGCCTTTTTCGTCACCCACGCGCCCACTGCGACCATGAGGATCAGGTAAACAACGATGAGGACGACATCGAGGGCGTGCATGCGGACGGTATCCCCGGAAGCGGCACTCCAGACAATCCCATTTCCACCCGCAGTCCACAGTGGTTCGGCGTGCCGGCCGCGCGGCCCAAGGCGGCCAGCCCGGCGTCGCACCCAGCCTCGCCCGCGGCGGTCACGGCGGACCCGGCCCCCGGCACCATCCCAACCGGGTACCGGATCCGCAACGTGACCACCGGCCACTTCCAACGGCGGGCCGGGGCGGGGGGCGCGTCACTCCGCCCGCACCCGGTAGAACCGCACCGGGTGCATGGCCCAGTCGGGATCCCGGAAGTCCACCCAGCCGTACCTGAGGGCGTAGGTGCTCACCGGGGACCAGGCGGGGTGGGCCAGGTCCGCGCAGGCCTCCACCACCACGTTGGCATTGGTCGCCCAGGCGATCCGGAAACCGAAGCCGTTGGTCTGGACGCCAAAGTGGGGGCCGAAGTCGAGAATCACCGGCTCGGGGCGCACCCACACTGCGGTGGGGCAATTGTAGATGGAATTCCAACCTGTCGTGCCGGGCAGATGGTAGAGCGTCACCGGGGTCTCGAAGAACGCCCCCATGTCTGCGGGCGGCTCTCCCGCGAAGTAAACGCTGGTCAGACCGGTGCGCTCGTAGAACGCCCAGTCCCCGTTGCGGGTGACCGGCCGGCCTTGGATGGCGTCCGGGATGGTCACGGCCCCGCCGGACCCGGTGTACTCGCTGATGGTGACGCCGGCGCCGTCAGCCTCGTAGCTGAAATCTCCGCATTGAGCGGCCCG
>Ga0209381_1000300_pt1 | contig 133790 bp, 116 predicted proteins | sample DewCreD2012metaG_FD_184111 | JGI IMG/M metagenome (GOLD analysis project Ga0209381, IMG submission 184111) | Hot spring sediment bacterial and archeal communities from British Columbia, Canada, to study Microbial Dark Matter (Phase II) - Dewar... ...
GGGCCCATCTGGGAGCTAAGGGGTAATAAAGGCGGCCCTCTGACCTGGCCAGCAGCCCCTAGGAAACCAAATTCACCCCCAAACCCCCTCACACCCCTCCCTCTGCAAGGTAGGCGGTGGATTTGGGGGGGCTTTCTTCCTTGTGAAAGAGAGGCGATTTTAATATCATTTTTAAATTTGGGGGCTTGAGAAAGCCTTCCCGACCCAAAGAGGCATGAGATGCAATACCGTGTCAGAGAGCACGGCACGCCTATCATAAGGGGAATATGGGATGCTTTTGTGGATGAAAAAATTCGAACTCCTTGTGGTAAGAATCCTGATAGTTATGATGGGAATTGTTTTGGCTTTGGCAGTCATAGATCTGGGATGGGTCATAGCCAAGGATATTCTTGAATCCCGCTTTCTGCTTTTGAGTGTGGAGCAGCTCTTGGAGTTGTTCGGGCTTTTCCTCCTTGTTCTGATAGGACTAGAGCTTCTTGAGACTGTTATGAAAACCTATATAACTCAGGGCCAGCCTCATCACGAGGTGGTCTTTATAGTGGCCATAATAGCGGTGGCCCGCAAGGTGATCATCATAGATGTGAAGGAGATGGACGCCTTTGTGCTGCTTGGAGTCAGTGCCCTGATCGTAGGGCTTACCGTGGGCTACTTCCTCATGAAGAAGAGCAACGGATCAGGCAGTTCCTAGACCGCATTTTTCAGGATGAGTGGATAATGCGGGCTCTGTTAAGGATATGTTGGGACAAATCGGTCCACGCTCAGACACACCCTGGTGTTCGTTTTTAGATTCGGCCTTGCTGTTAGTAAGAATATGCCGAAGGGTATCAAGGGCTTCGGGGTGTAGCCTCCAAAGTCAAAGGCTTTGGGGAATCATCCTGGCTGGGATAAGGAATTCATGTTGAATCATGGTTTTTTGGGGGGAGTCAGACCTGATTTGGAACCGGAAGATGAGAAAACTTGGGGCTCAGTGGGGGCTTGGGCCCCCAAGTGAATGGTTTTGGTGGGTAACTTGGGGTAATCCGCTGTGTTGGTGAAGGGGGGGAACGGGCTATGGAGGAGTTGATCTGCAGGCATTGTCACCAGATTCCGGCAGAAGAGGCTGCCATGCTTCTTGAGACGGATCTGAAAAAGGGGCTTTCTCTTTTCGAGGTAAAGCGCAGGCAAAAGCAGTTCGGTCCCAACACGGTGACCGAGAAGAAAGGCAGGGGCCCTTTGGTGAGGTTCCTGCTGCAATTCCATCAGCCGTTAGTGTACATACTGGTGGTGGCAGCAGGTGTTACAGGTTTTCTGGAGGAATGGGTTGACGCGACGGTCATCCTGGGCGTGGTGTTGGTTAACGCTGTGGTTGGTTTTATCCAGGAATCCAAGGCCGAGAAGGCCCTGGAGTCCTTAAAAAAAATGGTCACCACAGAGGCCACTGTGCTCAGGGATGGGAAAAAGATCCGTGTCCCGTCGGCGGAGCTGGTTCCAGGGGATATAGTGATCCTTCAGTCAGGGGACCGGGTTCCTGCGGACATCCGCCTCCATCAGGTCAAGGAGCTTCAAGTAGACGAGTCTGCTTTGACGGGGGAGTCGGTACCTGTGGAGAAGACATCGGTTACCCTTGCCGCACAGACCGTCTTGGCCGACAGGCGCAATATGGCCTATGCGGGGACCATGGTTACATCGGGGCAGGCAGGGGGGATAGTGATTGCAACGGGGGACCATACAGAGGCGGGCCGGATCTCCAAGCTGATATCCGAGACAGAGAGCTTGGCAACCCCCTTGACCAGGAAGATTGCAGCTTTCAGCAAATGGCTGCTCCTGGTGATTCTTGGGCTGGCTGCTTTGACATTTTTCATAGGTTGGATGAGGGGAGAGCCGGCCCTAGAGATGTTCAAGGCAGCCGTCGCTTTGGCAGTAGGAGCCATCCCCGAGGGTCTCCCGGCAGCCTTGACCATTACCCTGGCCATAGGGGTTAAAAGGATGGCCAAAAGGAGGGCCATTATTAGAAAACTCCCAGCTGTGGAGACCTTGGGAAGCACTACGGTCATATGCTCGGACAAAACAGGCACCCTTACAGAGAACCAGATGACAGTGCAGGAGATATGGGCAGGTGGGGTTTTATACAGTGTGACGGGAAGCGGGTATGATCCTGAAGGCCAAGTGCTTTATAAGGGCAGGGAGGTGGAGGCCAAAGATGTCCCAGCCCTATCGGAATGCTTGACAGCGGGGATTTTATGCAATGACTCTCAACTCCAGCAGGAGGACGGACGCTGGAGCGTTCAGGGAGACCCTACTGAAGGGGCATTGATTGTTGCTGCCAGAAAACTGGGTCTCAGTGAAGAGACATTAAAAACAAAGCTGCCCCGTGTGGACGTGATCCCCTTTGAGTCGGAAAGACAGTACATGGCCACTTTACACAGGGTTACCGGCGGCCAGGAAACCCTCATTTATGTGAAAGGGGCTGTGGAGAGGGTGCTGGAGCGCTGCTCCCAACAAATATCCGGCCAGGGAACTATTGAGATTTTGGACAGAATTTCACCCCTTAGGGCTGCAGAGCAAATGGCGGCCAGGGGGTTGCGGGTGTTGGCTTTCGCAAGAAAGCCGTGTCTGGACTGTCATCTTAAATTCGGGCATCAGGATGTGGCCTCTGATCTAACATTCATAGGTCTTCAGGGCATGATCGATCCGCCCAGGGCGGAGGTTATTCGGGCTGTTGAGGAATGCAAGGAGGCTGGTGTCCGGGTCAAGATGATAACAGGAGACCATGCCTTGACAGCATCGGCCATAGCCCGCGAGATTGGACTTGCAGACTCAGAAACTAAAACAGAGGCTGTAACCGGAGCACAGCTTTCGCAGCTTACGGACGAAGAGCTGATAGAGGTGGCAGAGCGATCCCAGGTCTTTGCCAGAGTGGCACCCGAACAAAAACTAAAACTTGTGGAGGCGCTTCAGGAAAAGGGACACGTCGTGGCCATGACCGGGGACGGGGTCAACGACGCTCCTGCACTCAAAAAGGCCGACATAGGAATAGCCATGGGGGTCACAGGCACAGACGTTGCCAAAGGCACAGCCGACATGATCCTCACTGACGACAACTTCGCCACAATAGTGGCTGCGGTGGAAGAGGGCAGGAGGCTTTTCGATAACTTGATCAAATTCATAACCTGGACTCTTCCTACCAATGGGGGCGAGGGCCTTGTTATATTGGCAGCGGTCCTGGTGGGGGCCGTGCTTCCCATGCTGCCTGTTCAAATACTCTGGATCAACATGACCACAGCGGTGCTTCTGGGACTTATGCTGGCCTTCGAGCCCATGGAGCCAGACGTGATGCGAAGACCTCCCAGGGACCCCAAAGCTTCGATGCTCTCTGGGCAACTCCTGTGGAGGGTGGTGCTGGTAAGCTCCATATTGCTGACCGGAGCCTTCGGGCTCTTTATAATGGAAAAGAAATTGGGAGCCGACACTGCCCAAGCCCGCACCGTAGCGGTTAATGTTTTTGTTCTGGTAGAGCTTTTTTACTTGTTCAACTGCCGATCTTTGACAAGATCCATGTGGAGTATCGGGCTGTTTTCAAACCCCTGGGTAATCCTGGGCAGTGTGAGCATGATTCTGGCCCAGCTGTTCTTTACCTACGCTCCTTTTATGAACACTGTATTCCACTCGGCCCCTATTGGTTTGGATTCCTGGGGCAGAATCATGATTGTGGCCGCAGCCGGTTACCTTATCGTGGAGATGGAGAAAGGGCTGCGCAGGCTTCTCTTGAGCAAAGCAAATGAAAGGAGGGCCTAGCCCGGATCAATTTCCAAAGCCTGTGACTTTGGGGGCTCAAGCCCCCCGAGCCTTCGATAAACTTTGGCATTTTCCGACTCAAAACTAAACCAAATCTGAAACCGAGAATCAGGGGTAAGCGATCAAAGGGTGATTCCGTTTCTCGAAAGAGTTTGTCGGAGGCGCTTTGATTTTTAAGGACTTGGAGCTGGGGCCCTCTCGCCCGAAGCCAAGCTGAGGGCGACCCAGCTCGCATTATTAACTGATGGTTAATAATGCGGACCAGGACACAAGCCTCTGAGGTGGGTTTTCTTTAGGCCTTAAACCCCCCCAAGATATTTGGCTGGCTGTTGTTTTACAAAGACCGAGAGCAAGTGCGTGTGTTTTGAGATCTCAAGTTTTTGGGATCGCGGTTGACCCAAGAGGGCTTAATGAGGGATAATAAAAAATTCCAATTCTCCGAAGCAGAGGAGATAAGGTATGAAACGTACATTCCAGCCCAACAATCTACGCCGCAAGAGGACCCACGGGTTTCGAGTGCGTATGCTGACTCGGGGCGGAAGAGCCGTACTCAGCAGAAGGCGGGCCAAAGGCAGAAAACGGCTGAGCGTCTGAGAGAAGCGTGGGGGAATCGAAAAAAAAGATCCCCATGGATTTCCCCAAAGAGCGTCGAATACGCCTGCCCGGGGAGTTCCGAAGGGTTATGCGGGGAGGAACAGCTTTTCAGGCAGAGGATCTGCTTATCCTGGCTCGGACCAACTCCAAGGGCATGGCCAGGCTGGGCATATCCATCCGGAGGAAAGTTTGCGGGGCTGTCTGCCGAAATCGCCTCAAGAGGTTGATAAGAGAGGCATTCAGGACTGAAGCCGGACTTCGTGTTCTTCCTCTGGACGTGGTGGTGGTGGTGCGAAGAGCCGGAACTCATCTGGGGTTTAGGGAGATAAGAGCCGCTTTGGAGGCTTTCAGGCGAAATCAGGAAGGGAAGCTGTGCGCAGGCTGATGGTGGGGCTTATATGGGGATATCAGAGGCTCCTTTCGCCTTTGCTGCCTCCTAGGTGTCGTTTCTATCCTAGCTGTTCGGAATACACAAAGGTATGTATTGACAGGTACGGAGCCTTAAAAGGCCTTTGGCTGGGTGGAAAGCGGTTTCTCAAGTGCCATCCCCTTCACCCCGGGGGATATGATCCGGTTCCTTGAAAGGGAGGCAACAGAAAGCACTGTTGGTTTCCCTAAATTGCACGAAGCTTGAGTCGGGTGAATTGCGACTGGGGAGTCGGTTCTATCGGTTGTCCCAAAAGCCAGGGCGCTCTTGAAGCGGATCTCAATCGGGTTTGCAAAAGCAATCTTGGAGGAGGCTTTGTGGGCATCTGGGAAGCGGTTCCCAACAGAAGAGGTTTTCAGGAACAGGACTGGCCGGGCTCATTTTAGACGGAAAGAGGTAATCTTACTTCAGGACATCATAGGCAAAAGTGATTTGTGGTGCAACAAATTATAATCCTTGGATTTTCGGTTTGGTTTTTGAACTGAACATGTAAGATAAAGCTGGGGCTTTAGCACCGTAAGCCATCACTCACGTGACCAGCTACTTAGCATTCGATGTGAAGGGTTTCAGCGTTTTATTTCGGATAAACAAGAGGTATAGGGTATGGAAAAAAGGGCACTGCTGGCCTTCATACTTTCGGTGGCCATTCTGACCATCTGGAGTTACTGGTTCGTCCCCCAGCCTCAATCTCCTGTGGTTGAAGAAAAACAGGTACAGCCTGACCAGAGAGTAGAGATGAAGGGCCCTTCCCCTGAGAAGGCCCCAGTCCCGCAGGCCTCCCCTCCCCTGAGGGAGCAGGGCAAGGAGGTGCTCGAGGAGAAAGTGGCCAGAGTAGAGACTCCTTTTTACGTGGCCCTCATTGGGGCCAGAGGGGCAACACTTGAGAGTTGGCAGCTGAAGAAATACAAGGAATCCCTCTCCCCGGAGGCGTCACCCATAGAGCTGATCAGATCGGAAAAGGGGGAGCGGGGCTTGGAGCTCGCCTTTGAGCATCCGCAATGGGCGGGCATCAACAATGCGGCCTTTAGCTTTGACCAAGATCAGATAAACGTCAAAGAGCCTTCCGAGAAGGCCGTGCTTAGAGCTTTTCTGCCATTGGCAGATGGCGGGCAGGTGGTCAAGGAATTCATTTTTTACGGGGACAGGTACTCGGTGGACATGAAGGTCTCTGTCTGCGACTCCCAAGGTAGATCCCTAGCTGAACGAATAGGCCTTGTGCTGTCTTATGAGGCCTCTAGGCTCTCTTCCTCCTCCACCTCCTTTTCAGGACCCGTGGCTCTTACCTCTCACGGCCTGGAAGAGCTGAGTGACCTGGAAAAGCTTGCCGGCAAGCCCCTGGAGGCTAAATGGGGAGGATTTGCGCAGCAGTATTTTATCGTTGCGACAGTGCCCCAGGCCCCGGGCCGCCGCGACCTTCTCTTGGAAAAAAAGGATGAAAGAGTTCGTGTGAGCCTCTGGCAAGGGGCCTCTGGACAGGATGGCTGCAACTATTTCTTCCGGCTCTACCTGGGACCCAAGTCCATAGAGGATCTAAAGCTTGCAGGGGAGGACTTGGACAAAGCTCTTCACCTTGGCTTCTTCGATGTGATCGCCAGGCCCCTGCTTTTGGCCATGAAGTTCATCAACGACTATACCCACAATTACGGAATCGCCATCATAGTGCTGACAATAGTCATCAAGCTTCTGTTTTGGCCACTTACCCACAAGAGTTACGCCTCTATGAAGGAGATGCAAAGGATCCAGCCCCGCATCAAACAGCTCAGGGAAAGATTCAAAAACGACCGGGAGCAGCTCAATCGTGAGATGATGCTTCTTTACAAGACGCACAAGGTGAACCCCCTGGGGGGCTGCCTTCCCATGGTGCTTCAAATTCCGGTTTTCTTCGCTCTTTACAAGGCCCTTCTGGACTCAATTGAGCTGAGACACGCCCCTTTCATCTTCTGGGTGAAGGATCTATCCGCGCCTGACTATCTCTTGCGCTTCCCGGCTGGATTCAGTTTTTTTGGTATAGAGGGGATTGGGCCCTTGCCTCTTCTTATGGGGGCTTCCATGGTGATCCAGCAGAAAATGACTCCCACCATGGGGGATCCCACTCAGGCCAAGGTAATGATGCTGATGCCTATTTTCTTTACCTTCCTGTTCATCTCCTTTCCTTCAGGCTTGGTGCTATACTGGTTGATAAACAACGTGCTGTCCATCGTGCAGCAGATTTATATCAACTCCAGGGTGGAGTAAGCTCAAGCCCGAGGTGTTCAAGAAAACCCTGTGGCTCTAAAAGCTGCTGCTGCCGGCGTGGGCTGCTTTCTGACTAGCCTGCTTTGTTGGCCAGGAGTGGTCAATCCAGGCAGTGTTAGCGCTATGGTAGGAGAAATTGGTCCATGCTCAAGAACACCCTCGTCTTCGGGTCTGAATCTGGCTTGAGTGAGAATAGCTTGGAGTTTATCGGGAATAGCCTAGCCCTAAAGAGGCAGGTCTTGGAGAATAAGCTTGGCTGAAGGGATGGAGGATTGTTCCATGAATCCAGTGGAGGCTGAGGGAAAGACTCTGGATGAAGCTCTTCTTAGGGCTTCCCAAAGGTTGGGTGTGGATCCGAGTTCTGTTGGATATGAGCTTCTGGAAACAAAGGGTAGGCTCCTGGGGATCCTGGGGAGAAAAGTAGTAAAGGTGAGGGCTTGGATTCAGCCAGAGGGATCAAAAGAGGCCCGGCTTTTTCTGGAAAGGTTGTTGAGCATTGCCCAGCTGGAGTGTCGGGTGGTCCGGGTCAGGGAGGAGGATGAGGTGCTGGGCCTGGATCTGGCGGGAGGGGATTCGGGTCTCTTGCTCAGGAGAGACGGGGAGCTTCTGGAAGCACTCGGATACCTGACCGAGCGAGCTCTGAGCAAGAAGAGCGGAAGACACAAGAGAGTTATCATTGATGCAGAAGGTTTTAGAGCCCGCAGGGAGCAGGAGCTCAAGGAAAAAGCCCTTCGGGCCGCCAGGGAGGCCATGCGGAGCGGTTCGGCTGCTATCGGGCCTCTTACGGCCAGGGACAGGCGCATAGTGCACCTGTTTCTCAAGGAAAGGCCAGGGCTGGCCAGCAGAAGCATCGGACAAGGGCACCTAAGAAGGGTTCTCATCACCAGGGAAGCTTCACCAAGTCATTGCGGGGATGATCACCCGGCCCAATGAGCAAGCCTTCTTTAACCGACACCATTGCAGCCATTGCCACTCCCCTGGGTAAAGGGGGCATAGGAATAGTGCGCCTAAGCGGGCCTCTTTCTGCCCAGATCGCTTTGAAGTTGTTCAAGCCGGCCAGAGAAGATTTCAGCTTGGCCTCCCACAGATTCTGTTTCGGAAAGATTCTGCACCCTGAAAATGGAAGTTTCATTGATGAGGCCATGGTGGCCTTCATGCGGGGTCCCAGGACCTACACCAGAGAGGATTGCTTGGAGATTCAGGTGCATGGGGGCATCTTGGTGCTTCAGGAGGTCTTGGACGTGGTCTTGTCTTTGGGGGCCAGGCTGGCCCAGCCCGGGGAGTTCACCCTGAGGGCGTTTCTGAACGGCCGCATAGACCTGCCTCAGGCCGAGGCTGTGCTGGATCTGGTGGAGGCCAAAAGCGGTTCTGCCCTGCGCGTGGCGAGGGAACAGCTCCAAGGAGCTCTTTCCGAGGCCATTGCTAACTGGCAAGCCATTATCCAGGAGGCTCTATGCCTTGCGGAAGCGGCCATAGAGTTTCCTGAAGAGGATATCCCCGAGGCCCACCCTGAGGGGATTCTCAGGCTGATCCAAGCCGTTCAGGAGGATTTGAGAAAGGCTCTGGAGTCCTATTCCAAGGCACGCCTTTATAAAGAGGGTGCGGTGATCTTGATCCTGGGCCCTGTGAATGTTGGTAAATCCAGCCTCTTGAACAAACTTGTGGGTTTTGAGAGGGCCATAGTCACTGAAATCCCTGGGACAACCAGAGATTTGGTGGAAGAATTCTTGGAGTGGAAGGGTCTCCCCATCAAATTGGTGGACACAGCGGGAATGCGGCCGGCTCAGGATCCGGTGGAGGCCTTGGGCCAAAAGCTGGTAGAGAAGAAGCTTGAGTCTGCGGATCTTCTGGTGTGGGTGGTGGACGCAAGCTCTCCTGTTCCCCCTGAACTGGGGCGGTGCAGGGACTGGGTGCCAATGAGACCCTCTGTGGTGGCCTGGAACAAGATCGATTTGCAGGAGCGGCTAAAGCCTCAGGAACTGCCAGCTGCCCTCTTGGGAGTTCCTTTGGTGAGGGTTTCTGCTTTGCGCGGATGGGGCTTGGAGGAGCTGCTGGATGTCATTCACAGGGAATTGGTGGGGCAGCAGGAACTGCCAGAGAGGGTAATAGCCAGCACCAGACATTGCGTGCTCCTGGAGCAATGCTTGGCACATTTGAAGGAGGCGGTAAAGTTGCTAAGCTCTCCCAAGCATTGGCTGGAGCTGGTGGCTGAAGAGCTGAAACAAGCACTTTCCGCAATAGATGAACTCCTGGGAAAGGAATCTGACCAGGAGATCCTAAGGGCTGTTTTCTCCAGATTCTGTATCGGGAAGTGACTTGCCGAGGGCTACCTGGTGAGGGACTGGGAGCAAAACTTGGGGACAGGCCCAGAGTGGGAGAGATTCATCTTGGAGGTGCAGGCCTTGGGGGTGGGCCTCCAAGGGGATTGCATCTCTGTATTTGCGGCCTTTCTGAAGGAGTTGCAGGATTGGAACCGCTCGGTAAGGCTGGTTTCCAGGTCAGATGCAGAGACGGTGCTTTGGGCTCACTTCCTGGATTCCCTGGCCCTCGTGCCCTTGATTCAAAAAGAGGGGCCCTTGTTGGATGTGGGCTCAGGTGGAGGTTTTCCAGGAATTCCTGTGAAGATCGCCAAACCTTCCTTAGCTTTGCATCTGGTGGAATCCAGACGTCGAAAGGCCAATTTCTTAAGGCACCTGGTGAGGGTTCTGGGACTGAAGGAGGTGTGGGTGCACCAGGTGAGGCTTGGAAAGGGGGGGGTGCAGCTGGGCCACTTCCCTTTGGTTGTTGGAAGGGCTGTGGCCAGACCAGATGTTTGGCTGGGTTTGGCCCAATCCCTGTTGGCCGAAGGGGGAAGGGTTTTTCTCATGCTTGGGCGTGCACAGGCCTCCCTAGAACTGGAGGGTTCCTTAAAGCAGCTGGGTTGGGATGTGGTGGAGCGCAAGGACTACAAACTTCCTTATTTGGAGCGCTGGCGCAGCATCCTGGTCCTGGGAAGGTAAGGGGTCAATCCAGTGAAAAACTAACTGGGAAGGAAATAAAGTTTCACGTGAAACATCCCCCCTTTCCAACTCCGGGAGGCTGTGGTATCAGTTACTCTTGTCTTGAGTCGGCGGCCGAGGGACTTGCTTGAAGATCATCTGTATTGCGAACCAAAAGGGCGGAGTGGGCAAGACCACCACAGCCGTAAACCTGGCGGCTTCCTTGGCTGCAGCGGAAAAGCCCACATTGCTTGTGGACTGCGATCCTCAGGCCAACGCCACTTCAGGCCTGGGAATGGATCACAAGGCTATCAGAAGCCACCTTTACCATGTGCTCTTGGGTCAATGCGAACTGCAGGAGGTCTTCCTGCCCACGGGACTGGATCAGCTAACTCTGGTCCCCTCAGCACCGGATCTGATAGGGCTAGAGGTGGAAATGGTTCAACACAATAGCCGGGAAAGGCTTTTGGCCAAAGCCTTGGCCGAGCTTCCGCGGGGGCTTTTCAGCTACGCCCTCATTGATTGCCCTCCCTCCTTAGGCCTTCTCACAGTCAACGCGCTGACCGCTTCCCAATCGGTTTTGATTCCACTTCAATGCGAGTATTATGCCCTGGAGGGGCTTTCACATCTGATCCATACCATAAGACTAGTAAGGGGCCGGCTTAACCCCAGCCTGCAAATCGAAGGGATCCTGCTTACCATGTTCGACGGAAGGATGAACCTCTCCAGACAAGTGGAAACAGAGGTGAGGAGCCACTTCGGCCAGAAGGTTTTTCGTACCGTGATTCCTCGCAACGTGAGGCTCGCCGAGGCCCCCAGCCATGGCAAGCCCGTGTTGCTCTATGACATTTCCTGCGCGGGATCCAGGGCTTACCTGGACCTGGCGTACGAACTCATCCAGAATCACGGAGAGAGGAAATGAAGCGCACAAGAGCCCTTGGGCGGGGTTTGGACGCCCTTATCCCCCTGGAGGACCAGCCAGGGGGCACTGTGTTCATGTGCCCTGTGGATTCCATAACTCCCCATCCCGAGCAGCCGAGGCAGCGCTTTGATCCGCAAAGGCTTGCGGAACTTGTCCAAACCATCAAGGAAAAAGGTGTGCTCTCCCCGGTATTGGTTAGGTCCCAAGGGGAAGGCTACCAGCTGGTCTCTGGAGAGAGGAGATGGCGTGCTGCAAAGCTGGCCGGCCTCAGGCAAATCCCGGCGATACTGAGAGAGGTATCTGACCGCGAAGCCTTGGAGATATCGCTGATAGAAAACATCCAGAGAGAGGACCTGAGCCCCCTGGAAGAAGCCAAAGCCTATCAGGCATTGCTGGAGCTCTACAACACCACCCAGGAGGAGCTTGCAGGAAGGCTGGGAAAAGACCGCTCAACTTTGGCCAACTCCCTAAGACTCCTCAAACTGCCAAAATCGGCGCAGGAGGCCCTTGAGAGGGATGAGATCACCGCGGGCCATGCCCGCTGTATCCTCTCGGTCAAGGCAGATCAGCAAGAATCCTTTCTCAAAGCCATCTTGGCCAGAGGTCTTTCTGTGAGGGGGGCAGAGGAGCTGGCCAGAGCCTTAAACAAGAAACCGCAGAAGCCCAGTATAAAAAAAAGGGAGCTTCCTCCCGAGTTGGCATGGGTGCGTGAAAAACTGCGCTCGAGTCTCTCAACCCAGGTAAAAATCCAGCACGGCCGAAGAAAGGGTGCTATAATCATAGAGTATTACGGAAACCAGGACTTGGAGCGGATCTTGAAGCTCCTGGGCCTTTCTCCTAGATGACGCGGGGGGAGCCCAGAGCTGACCCGGATAGGTGGCTAGGGCTTGTGAGCCAAGGGGCTAGGCAGCCAGTTGCAAGTTCAGTTTACCATTTTGCAGTCAAAACCCGCCTCCAACAGGCTACAGAACCCAGGGTGTCCCTGACTTCCCTTTAGCCCGGATTATTCTCCAAAGCCCGTAACTTTGGGGGCTACGCCCCCAAACCCCCGGTACACTTCGGGATGTTCTGACTCAAAGCACGACCAAAGCTGAAACCGAAAGGCAGGGTGCTTTTGAGTATAGACCAGTTTGGCCAAATATATCATAAAGATAGCCCACATTATCCACTGATCGTGAATAATGCGGGCTAGCGCTTCTCCTTTTTTTGCAGGGGGGATTTCCCCTCCGTCCTGTTTCTGATCCTCTTTAGAATATCCCCTACCTCGACTCCCAACTCCTTAGCGCGCTCGGCATGCACCAGGGCTTCAGCAGGCCTTTCCCTCATAAGGAGTGCCAGAGCCAAAGAGCGATGAAGCTCCCCGGATTCAGGTCTAATTGCCACTGCCTCTTGGAATTCCAAGACAGTTAAATCCAAGAGCCCCTGGGCCGCATAAGCCAGGCCCAAGTTAAAATGTGCTTCCCAGAGTTTATTGTCCAAGCCTATGGCAGTCTTAAACTCGTCTATGGCTTCATCCAAAAGCTCGGTGGCTGTCCTGGCCTGGGCCTCAGGGAGATCCCTTCCAGCCTTCTCCAGTATCAGCATGGCCTGCCTTCTGAGGGCTTCTCCTAAATTCACGTGGGCTGCAGCCAAACCTGAGTCCAAGAGAACAGCCCTCCTGTAGGCTTCCAATTCCCCCTGAGCATCTCCCAGTTCCCCAAGCAGTACTCCCCTTTCCAAGTGAAAAAAGGCCGATTCCTGCTCTGTCCTGTATCCGGAAGCTTCGCCCGGATCCAGCACCTTGAAAAGGAACCAGGCTTCCTGAACCGCCACAAGAGGGCTTGACTCTCCTGGCCTCAGCCCAAGCAGAACTTTCCTAACCTGATTGGAGAGCCTCTCAGGGACGACTTCACCTGGGTAGCCCTTGGTTTCTTTAAGACCTTCCGGCGCCCACTGCTCAGCTAGAAGCTGGAAGCTTTTCCCGGCCCTCAGATCTGAATAAGCCTGCTCCGCATCGGTGCGGTTATCGAAACGGGCCAGTTGCAGGTGCAGGCTTTGCAAACCCCAAGCTGGCCCATTAACTCCCAAAACCACAAGCAGCCATCCCCAGCAGAGAGGCCATGTCTTTCTGCAGCTTATCATCTCTTCCCTTTCCTTGAAGTTCAGCTCTTGAGGAATTCCCCCATATAAGCCATCTTGCATTTTGGGTGAACTCTTTCTTCTCTTCTCCTCCTAAGCTCCCATCCGGCCATTCGGCCATAGAGGGCAAAAGGCAGAAGGCCTGCCTTCACAAGACCCAGCCCCCACCAAGATGTTTTCCTAATTGGATGCCAAGCCAAGACCCGGAAGTCTTGTCTAGTCAAGGCTTCCCTGATTCCTTCCACTGTTATTTTGCGGCGCAGTGCAGCATTGTCGGTTTCTATGAGAAGCAGCCGCCCGTGGCTTCTAAGACAGCGTCTCCATTCTTCGACTGCCCAATCCAAGGGTCCCCTGTCCATGAGGCTTCTTACCACACCCACGGCCAGAATCAAGTCCACCGATTCTTTTTTAAGAGGAATTGTCCCGCCAGCATAAAGGACCAGAAGGGCCCGATCCCCATCGGCTCTGGAACGAGCCTCTTGCAGGAATTCTCTTTGAACCTCCAAGCCCAAGACCCTAAAGCCCCGCTCCAGAAGTCTTTGTCCAAACCAACCGGTGCCGCAGCCATAGTCAAGCACAATCCCCCCGGAGAGATTCCTCCACCTCTCCCAAATGGAGGCCTCTTCCAGCACTCTGCGGTATGTTTGGCGTCTCAGGCGGGAATTCACCCTGAATCTCCATTTTGCCGTCCTGGACCTCAACCCTCCCCAAGTGTATCATGCCGGGGTAGTAACTGGGGAGTTCGGGATGACCCTGCGGCAACGAATGGCCGAGCTTCTTCAGAGCGGCTGGTTCACCCTGAGGGAGCTCAGCCAAGAGCTGGGCATAAGGGAACGGGAGGCCTTGGGACATCTGGAGCATGTGGCCCGCTCCACCCGCTCCGGAAATCCTCTAAGGGTTGAGCATTCCAGGTGCCAAAGCTGCGGTTTCCATTTTCGCAAGAGAATGCGTTTTTCGGCCCCAAGTCGATGCCCTAGGTGCAGGTCAGAGCGTGTGACTCCTCCCAGATTCACTCTTGTTCCTGGATAGAAGGACTGGACTTGCTCTCAGCTCTGGCTAAACTAAAGAAAATGTTCCAAAGGGGTTGGTCTTGAAGCTGAAGCTAGCCGAGCAAAAGAACCAGGAATGTTCTAGAGGTGGCGATTGCAATAGATGCCCTGGCTGGCGGGATCGCTCCCAGTGCAGCATCTGGATTTGGCCTGTGGGGGAGTCCAAAAGGGCTTTGGGTCAAGAAGAACAAAAATCCAGCTAGGAAGTATGAGCCGGGGTGTGTTTGATTTGGGGCTTCTTCGGGAGACGACCGGATAAGAGCTCCGAGGGCTCAAAGCCTCAGGTGAAGCATCTAATTACCCCTGTGACCAACTATCAGGTGCCCATCAAGTCCCGCTGACCCACAAACACATGGGTCCACTCCTGCGGCCTGAGGTGTTCCCAGGCTACCCGCAGGATATCTTCCTTGTTCACGGCTTCTATCCGGGAGGTAAACTCCTGTTGATAATTCAGTCCAAGCCCGTAAAGTTCCCACAAGGCCAAGGAGCCGGCCGTGGAGGAGAGAGAATCCAAACGCATGGGAAAACTGCCTACCAAAAACGACTTGGCCTCCCCCAGTTCCTTGGGTGAAACAGGCTCTTTGCGGATGAGTTCCGCCTGCTGCAGTGCAATTTCCACAGCCTGGGGCACGTTTCTGTTTTCGGTTTGGAACCCCACGCGGAACCAACCTCCCTTCATTCGGGCATCCAGGCTGCTGGAGACCGCATAGGCCAGACCCCTTCGGCTGCGGATCTCCTCCATCAGTCTGGAGGCGAACCCTCCTCCACCCAGTATATGGTTCATGACCCATAACGCGTAAACATCCTGGTGAGCCCTAGGGACACTCCTTTGCCCCATCACCACAGTGGCTTGCGGCAGCTCCTTGTGAATAAAGATCCTGGACCCTTCTTGTGCTTTGGAAGACAAGTGCTCATTGTCCGTAATTTCAATTCCAGGCCAACCCTCCAGGAGTTGGGAGAGGCCCTCCTTAAAAGCTTCGGGCTCCACATCCCCCACAGCCACCAAGAGCACCCTCCTGCCTTGTATTCTGTTCTTGTAGTGGTTTTGAACGTCACTGATTTGAAAACTTTCCACAGCCTCCTTGAAGCCTCTGGGATCATGACCATAACCTGAAGGACCCCACAAGGCATTCAGGAAAGCCCTGTGCGCCAGTCCGGCCGGGCGGTCTTCCTGGGAGGCTATCTCTCCCAAGAGTCTTTGCTTTCGTCTGTAAAACTCCTCTTCAAGGAAGGCGGGTTCCCTCAAGAGTTCCACCATCAGCTCCAAAGCCCCAGCCAGATCCTTCCTAAGCACTGAAAAGCTTACCATTGTGTAATCCCCGTTGGTCTCCACGAAGAATCGGCTCCCGCTTCGGTCCAGAAACTCATGGATCTCGGCCGGGCTTTTCTTCTTGGTGCCCTCAGGGAGAAGCTGGGCCGTCAGATAGGCAATTCCCTCCTTTCCCTGGGGATCCTCCCAGGAGCCTGCCGGAAACAACAACCGCAGGGCCACCATGGGGAGTTCCCTTTGTGGGCTTACAATTCCCACGACCCCACCAAGAGCAAACCTTTCAGCCTGAGGCCCCCTCACCGGCTCACCTCCTTCCTTCCGGCACAAGCCAGCCCGTGGTTCTGTTGGCAGGCGTGAGATAGCTCTTGGCAGCGCGGGAGATGCTGTCCGAATCCACCCCCTTGAGGCCCTGGAGGTGATGGGATATGTATTTCCAACTCCCACAAAGCTCATACTGGGCCAAAATCAAGGCCTGGGTCATGATGGAATCCAAGGAAAGCAACAGGTTTCGCTCCAATTGTTCCTTGGCCCGCTGCAAATCTTTTTCCAGATCCTGATCCTTCCAGATGATCTTTTCTAACTCCTCCTCCACAAGTTTTTCAGCCCTCTCCAAGGATTTCCCAGGCAGAATCCTGGCCATAACAAGGAAGAGCCCGGGATCCAATGAAAGAAGTGGGTAATCGGCATCCACGCCCAAGGCCAATCCTTCTTCTCGTACCAACCTCCGGTAAAGCCTTGAACTGCGGCCGCCGCCCAAAAGGCAGGCCAGCACATCTAAGGCAGGGGCTTGCTCATGACCCAGCCTGGGCACGTGGAACCCCATAGCCATTAACCCAACTTGGGCCTCCCTTCTTACCACCACCCTGCGCTCGGCCTTTTGGGCCGGCTCCACCACTTGGGGCTGAAAACAAGGCTTGTGAGCCGGCAGATCTCCGAAGTGGGCTTCCAGCATGCCCAACCATTTCTGCGGCTCCATATCCCCGACTCCCACCATGAGAATGTTCCCCAAAACATAGTGGGTGCGCATATACTTGCGAAGATCCTTGAGCGTAATGTTTTGAAGATCTTCCATCCATCCGATGATGGGCCACCTGTAAGGATGGCTGCTGAAGGCTGCGGCCTCCAGCTCCTCCAGGAGCACGGCCTCGGGCTGGGTCTCTGTGCGAAGGCGCCTTTCTTCCATAACCACTTTTTTTTCGGACAAGAAATCCTTGCTTCTCAGACGCAACCCTTTCATGCGGTCACGTTCCAGATCCATAGCCACATGAATTCTGTCCGAGGCCATGATCTCGTAATAGGCCGTGAAATCCTTTGTGGTGAAGGCATTAGTCTGTCCGCCGTGGGCTTGGACAATTCTAGAGAATTCCTCTGGGCCGGTCCTGTCCGTGCCCTTGAACATCATGTGTTCCAGAAGATGGGAGAGTCCGGTGGAACCAACTGATTCGTTGCGGGAGCCCACCCTGTACCAAACTTGAAAGGTCACAAGCGGTGATACTGACCTTTGCCGAAAAAGGAACCTTATCCCGTTGGAAAGGCTCCCCTCACGGACGCTTTGCAGAAAACCGCAAAGGTCTCCCGAACCAGACTGCAAGGAGCTGGGCGGCTCCCCTGACTCGAACCCCACCTCAGAACCTCTCTCTGTGCAGGAACTCTGCAATCTCCCTTCGTTTGGGGGCCGAGGAGGGAGCCGAAGGATATCCCAGGGGCACCATGGCAACTACCTCATATCCCTCAGGCACCCCCAGGAGCAACTTCACCTTTTCATGGTCGAAAAGTCCCACTATGACAGTCCCCAAGCCCAGAGCGTGGGCCATGAGGCAGAGGTTCTGGGTTGCAAGGCCCAGGTCGAACATGAACCAGTCCCCGAACTTGGTGGTCACCTGCCCCTTGTAGTAACCTGAGCTCTGAAGCTTCCCGCAGATCACAAGCACCACCGGAGCCTCCACCATGGCTTTGGCTGCTGGATTCCCCTTGGCCAAGGTCTCCTGAAGGGATTCCTTGAGGGAATGATCCTTGACTGCAATTATTTCCCAACATTGCGTATTGGCCCAAGAAGGCGCCCATTGAACCGCCTGCAAAACCTTCTGAAGAAGCTCCTCCTCCACGTCCCGAGGCTCGAAACGCCGCACGCTCCTGCGAGCCATCATGAGTTCCAAGATATCCATGCCCGCCTCCTAGGATATAATGATTGGGTGCCATTGTGGTTCAGGCAAAGGAGCCTGTCAATGTTTACCAAGAAAAAAAAGGAAATCAGTTCAAAAGAACCCCTGATTCTGGCCTCAAGCTCCAGTAGAAGAAAAGATTTGCTGGAGCTTTTGGGGGTACCTTTCCAGGTGGTTCCGAGCCGGGTATTGGAAGAGGCGGTGCGGGCTTCACAGCCTCAAGAGCTCTCCATAAAAGCAGCTGTCCTAAAAGCCCGGGAGGTAGCGGGGCGTTACCCTTCCAGATGGGTTTTGGCGGCGGACACAGTTGTCTGGTTGGATGGGACTGCCCTGGGGAAGCCCGCAGGGGAGGAGGATGCCCGCCGAATGTTGAAAATGCTCCAGGCAAGGGTGCATGAAGTAGTGACAGGTGTTTGCGTTCTCAGACTGGACAAAGGATTGGAGAGAAGGTGCGCGGTTTCCACCCTGGTGCAGTTGAGGGAGCTCTCCCCCCTGGAGGTGGATTGGTACGTTTCAACAGGCGAGCCCATGGACAAGGCTGGGGCTTACGCCATTCAAGGCCTGGGGGGCATTTTTGTTACCAGAATTCAGGGCTCCTATACAAACGTGGTAGGCTTGCCCCTGCCCGAGCTGGTGCTGATTCTCAGAGAGGTGGGGGCATGGGACTTTCTCTCCCAATGTGAGGCCTGAGATGAGCATAGGCCGCAATCTGGAAAGAGTAAAGGAGAGAATTGCCAGGGCCTGCCTGAGGGTTGGAAGGGATCCTGCAGAGGTGAAACTACTGGCCGTCAGTAAGACCGTGGGGTGTGAGCGTATCAAAGAAGCGATTGAGTGTGGCCAGCGGCTTTTCGGAGAAAATTATGTTCAAGAGGCCCTGCCAAAAATCAGGGAGCTGGGCCCGGGGATGGAGTGGCACTTCATAGGGCACCTCCAGAGCAACAAGGCCAGGCACGTGGTCGGAGCCTTCCAGATGGTCCAGAGTGTTGACAGGGTCTCCTTGGCACAGGAGCTGGAGCGCAGGGCCAGGGCAGCCGACACGCCGGTGGATTTCCTCATACAGGTGAACCTTGCCCGGGAGAAGACCAAATCCGGGGCAGCAGTGGAGGATTTGGAGAGGTTGCTGGAAGAGGTGGTGAACCTGCGGTGGGGGCGGCTTCGAGGCCTCATGACAATCCCTCCTTTGGGCCGGGACCCAGAGGAGGCCAGGCCGTATTTCAGGGGACTTTGGGAACTCAGGGAACGCTTCCGCAGGCAGGTGCCGCCGCCCCACTGCCTGGAAGAGCTCTCCATGGGCATGACAGGGGACCTGGAAGTGGCTGTGGAGGAGGGGGCCACCATGGTGAGGGTGGGCACGGCAATTTTCGGGGCCAGATAAACCAAAAAATATCAATATTTAAAAGATCATCTGGCCCAATATCAAACAATGGAGAATTCCATGGGCATGGGGCTTGGGAGCCGGTGCAAAGGCAAGCAGGCTGTCAAAATTTGACGCCGAGAGCCGCAAAAACCTCTCCTTTGAAAGGGAGGGGAATACCACCAAAAGAGCGCTTGCGGGCAAAGCCCGCCCTTAAGATCCCAGAAGCGCTCCTGAGGGGCCCTTATTTCAACTCGCGGCCCAGCTCCCTGCCCCTTTGGGTGGCCTCCTCCACAGCCTGGAAAAGCAGGCCCCTAAAACCGCCCCTTTCCAGGGCGGCCAAGCCTGCCAGAGTGGTGCCCCCCGGGGATGAGACCTGTTCTCTTAGTCGGGCAGGGTGTTCAGAGGAGGCCATGAGCATCTCGGAAGCCCCCCTTAAGGTCTGGAAAACCAGGGTCCTGGCCGCACTCCAAGGGATCCCCATGCGGACTCCGGCCTCCACCAGAGCCTCTGCAAACAAAAAGAGGTACGCTGGTCCGCTTCCACTGAGGCCTGTGACGGCGTCCATGAGTTCCTCCCGGAGCTCCACCACTTCCCCCACTGCCTCGAAAACAGATCGGGCCCTGTTCATGTCTTGGGCTGTGGCGTGGCTTCCCGGGGCCAGGGCAGAGCACCCCATACCCAGCAGGCATGGGGTGTTGGGCATGGCCCTGATGAGACGAACTCCCGGCGAGAGGCGGGTTTGCAGAAAGCGCAAGGGAACTCCTGCGGCCAGGCTCAAAAGGAGATGTTCGGATCCCAAGGCCGGGGCCAGCTCTTCCAGAGCGCGAGGCACGTCTTGGGGCTTGACCGCCAGAACCACTGTGGAGCTCTTCTGCCCCACCTCTGCGGTGGAAGACGCGGCTTGGATCCCAAGTTCCACCAGTAGGGGCCTCAGCACCTCCTGCCTGGGCTCCGCAGCCAATATTCGGCCAGGCTCGCAGAAGCCTGCCCTCACCAATCCACGAATCAGGGCTGAGCCCATCTGGCCCGCCCCCACAAAGGCTATCTCGAAATCTTGGGCCATGGCATTCCTCCGAGAGGTTGTAACCTCTGGGAATCTACAGCAGGGGGACTATGCTGTCAAACAGCCGAAGAAGAGGCTTTGGAGAATAATCCGGGCTAAGGGGGATTGAGGAAATATGCTCTCAGCCGCAGAGGCCCTCCATATAGCCTCCCATGCGTGGGTGCCCGAGCAGCTTGCCGACTATGTAACAGCCGTCTCGGGCAAGGAGCCTTTCCTGGTGGGGGACTTTGTGTGCTATAGAGGGGAAGGGGTCCTGGTGGTTGTGGGATATCCTTTGAGTCAAACTTCTGGGAAACAAGACTTGATACAGGTCTTGAAGCAGACAAGTAAGGAGTTTCGACCAGAGAGGCTTAGGCTGATTGCTCCCGAGATTCCCCTTTGGGGAGGGCTTAAGCCCACGGGGGTTTGCGACAATTACTTCCGCCTGGAGCTGGAAAACTTCAAGCTTTCCCCCAAGGTCCGAAACATGGTCAGAAGGGCCGGCCAGGAGCTAGAAGTAAGGGAAAGCTCAGGCCTGGGCAGAGAGCATGAGGCTCTGCTTGGAGAGTTCCTTGTCGGGAAGCAACTTTCCCGTGAGTCTCAAGAATTGTTAAGAGCTCTTCCCGGGTATGTGGAGACGGTTGCCGAAACCATATTGCTTAGTGCTTTTGATAAAGCACAGCGGCTTGTATCCTTTTGTGTGGGCCAGATGGGGGCAGGAGACTGGGCCTTTTACATGTTCCATGTCAACTCCCTCTCCCGCAGGGTGCCTGGATCCTCGGACATACTCTTGGAAGCCTTTATAAAGAAAGCCTTGGAGCATAACAAGCGTTTCCTGAATCTGGGCTTGGGCATAAACCCTGGGGTAAGTTTTTTTAAGAAGAAATGGGGAGCCCTTCCCTTTGCTCCTTATAGGGAGGCCGGCCTCACGCGCCGGAACTGGCGTTCCATATTGGAACTCATTTTTTTTGGCAAGAGGACCCCCCCCAATGTTGAGTCTTGAAGAGAAGCGTTGCGTGCTGGAGCGGGCTTATATCCCAGAGCATGTGATTCCTTTGATGGAAGGGCTTTCGGGAGGAGAAGCCCACTTGTTGGGGGATTTCCTTTTCTTTGTTGGAGTAGATTGGCTCATAATGGTGGGATTCCCTTTGAGGGAATCTTCCAGCCCAGAACTTCAAAGCAGACTTAAAGAGGCGGAGCTGAGATTCCGGCCAGAGAGGCTGTGGTTTGTGGGCCCGGAGCTTCCGGATTTCTTGGAGAAGGTATGCTTGGAGCGAGAAGAGGATAAATACTTCAGGTTGGATCTTAGAACCCCCAGGGGTGCTGCCTGGGCCCCTCCAGGAAAACTTAAGAGGCTGGTTGCCAAAGCAGAGCAGAGGTTTTCTGTGGAATTGAAGAGCAGCTTTGACTCCCCCCACAGGCAACTTACCCGGGAACTGCTTGAGAGGGCGGATCCAGGAGCAAGGGTCAGGGAGCTTTACAGGAGGATTCCCTCCTACTTGGAGCAAACTAAAAGCGCGGCTCTTCTGAGTGCCTGGGATTCCAGGGGCCGATTGGCGGCCTATGGCTTCCTGGAGCTTGCCCCGCCTCACTTTTCAGTGTATGTGGCCGGAGCCTCCAGCAGAGAGAGCTGGGCTGCCCACGCCTCGGATCTTCTCGTGCGGGAGATGGCTCATATCTCCATTCAGGAAAACAAGCAGTTCATGCACCTGGGCCTGGGAGTCAATCCGGGCATCAGCCGGTTCAAAAGAAAATGGGGAGGCGTTCCCTGGATGGATTACCGGGCCTGCGGCTGGAGCATGCCCCTTTCGGCCACTCGGAGGTTTCTAAAGACTCTGGGAGGGATGAGTTGAGAATTTGGGACTTCCTCACTGAGGAGAGAGACCTGGCCATGGTCTGGGTGCTGGAAAAGGAGGGAAAATGTTCCCACCTGATTGGCTCGGCCCATTTTTTCCCTTACAAGTTCAGGCGTGCCCTTAAGCGCTTGGCCCGAGAAGCTAGGTTCATGATCCTGGAAGGGCCTCTTGAACTGGGGGATCTCAGGGAAGTGGCCCGAAAGGGCATGGTGGGGGAGGAGGAAGGCCTGAGCCAATTTTTGGATCAGGCCACCTTGGCCCGTTTGGCCAAAGTGATGGAGCATGAAGGCGGCCTGATGGGAGAGCTGATCCCCGGGGGCTTGGGTCTCAGGCCTGGCAAATACGGCAAGTTGAAGCTGGTTCTGGATGGGATGCGGCCTTGGATGGCTTTTTTCACCTTGTGGGTGAGCCACCTGGAGCGGCTTGGATGGATCTACCATATGGACAGGGATGCTTTCCAAATAGGAAGCAAGATGGGCTGCCAGGTGCTTCATCTGGAGAGCCTGGAGGAGCAATTGGCAGCCCTGGAGCAGATCCCAAGAGAAAGGATCCTTTCCTTTCTCAAGGCGGTAGGCCAATGGAAGAATTACAGCCGCTCTTACGTGAGGCTCTACCTGCAGGGAGATTTGAAGGAGTTATTGGGACTTTCCACAGGCTTTCCAAGCCGGTGCAAGCCCGTGATAGACAACAGAGACAGAGTCCTCTACCAGCGTATGCTTCCATACCTTAGGGTGGGAGGTGCCGTGGTCTTGGTGGGAGCCCCCCACACCCGGGCTATACTCGAGTGGCTCCAGGGGGAGGGCTATAAGGTCCGACAAGTATGCATAACATAAAATCCTTAATCCGGATTATTCACGATCAGTGGATAATCCGGGCTATCTTTATGATATATTTGGACAAACTGGTCTATACTCAAAAGCACCATGCCTTTCGGTTTCAGCTTTGGTCGTGCTTTGAGTCAGAACAGCTCCAAGTGTACCGGGGGTTTGGGGGCGTAGCCCCCAAAGTTACGGGCTTTGGAGAACAATCCGGGTTAGAAGGCCAACCCGCATCATTCAGGATGAGTGGATGGTCCGGGCCATCTTCATGATATGGAAAGACAAAACGTTCAGTGAAAAAAACAGCCGGATCTCCGGTGTGGTTGTTGGTCAGGGGGGTGATGGCATATCTCTTCGCTTGAAGTCTTTGGAGCATGATTTTCCAAAGGGTTTGACCTCCAGGGGACCTGTCTGGGTGCGACGCACAGGCAGGTGCTTGCCCGCTTCCTAGCCAGGATCACTCCCCAAAGCCTGCAAGTTTGGGGCTTGAGCCCCCAAAGTCAAAGGCGTTGGAGAATGGTCTGGGTTGGAAGGTTTGATGAATAAATGGCTCGGCTCGGTCCGTCTTTGCGGTCCATGCGGCAGCTCTGCTCGAGGTCCAATGCTTGGTTAGGAGTAGGATGGAAAAGTCAACAACAGCAATTGACAACTCCTCCCTGAGTGACATAAAGAAAGCAAGGGGCTTTGCCTAAACCATAGGCTGGAGTGCAACCCCTTCAGACAGTTCTTACTTGGCTTGGGAGCCAAGCTCTTCCTTGGGAGTTGGCTTGGGCTTTTGAGGCGAAAGAAATTGACAGAAGAAGAATTCAAGGTGAAGCTGCTGGAAGTCGTTGATTTGCCCAATGGGCTTCGATTGGAGTTCTGGGACGAATCCAGGCCGATTGCCGGAGACAGGTGGTACGTGGGGCTGAGGGCCCTGGTGCCCGTTCCCATCCCTGAAACCTCGGAGAACTCGGAGCAAACCATTTTCTTGCTCAAAGAGGCCTTGGGTAAGGAAGCCTGCTACCAACATTTGATGGAGAGGCATTTCATCCCCTCTGAGGGGGTACCTTGGGTGCTTGGGGAGATGAGAGAGAGTTTCCTGGCTAATTCCCTGAGCTATCTTTCCCATCCTGAATTCCCCAAAAGATTTCTGCTTTCAAAGGCCCGGGAGTTGGAAAGAAGAAGGGCTTGGGGGGCTGAGTATGCGCAAAAGACCGTACAAGAACTTCTTAGGCCGCATGGAGAAGGCGTTGAATTGACTTGAGAGCTTCTTGTTTGTTACCGTGATGTACAGGCCTTTCCCATTGGGCAAGGGTTTTGTTTGCTCAATTCCATATCATGCTGAAAAAGGAGGGAGAGATGGCTACGGTTGAAGGTTATGAGATGCCGGAGGATCTTTACTACCACAAGGAGCACATGTGGGCGCGGATCGAGGGGGACACTGCGGTAGTGGGAATCACGGATTTCGCACAGAAACTTGCAGGGGACATAAGCTTTGTGGATATGCCCGAGGAAGGCGACGAGGTGGAGCAGGGAGACAGGGTGGGCACCATAGAGACCGGGAAATGGCTGGGGAAACTCTATGCCCCGGTCTCGGGCGAGGTGGTGGCCCGTAACGAGGCCGTGGAAGACGACCCCACGGTGATAAACAGGGACGTGTACGGCGAGGGATGGATATTCAAAATAAAGATGAACGACTCCTCAGAGCTGGAAAACCTTATGAAAGGGCAGGAGGCTATAGCCTGGCTCAAAGGCGAGATAGAAAAACACGCCAAGAAGTAAGGGTCGCCACTTGCTGCAAGACTGGGAAAAAAGCTAAGCTCAGGATCTAGACCTTTTTGGGAAATGGAAGGCCCAGACATGGAAATAAAAGTTCCGTATGGTCAAGGGGAGATCAAGGTGAGGGTCCCCCAAGAGAACTTGCTGGGGGTGTACCATCCTAACGAGGTGGAGCCTCAGCCTGAGAAGGAGACTCTTCTCAAGGCCCTGGAAAATCCCTTGGGGGGGCCCGGCTTCGATGATTTTCTGGAGGGAGCAGGGGAGGTTCTCTTTATAGTCAACGACGGCACCAGGCCCACGCCCACTGCAAAAGTGCTGGAGATTCTCAAGGGGCGTTTGCGCAAAGTAGACTCCCGCTTCATAGTGGCCACTGGCTGCCACAGAGCCCCCACCGAAGAGGAGTACCGCTTTATATTCGGCCCGCTCTACCAGGAGTTCAAAAACAAGGTTTACGTGCACGACTCCCGCAACGAGCGGGAGATGGTTTATCTGGGCACGTCCAAAAACGGCACCGAGATGTACGTGAACCACCACGGGGTAAAGGCAGACAGGCTGGTTGCCATCAGCTCGGTTGAACCCCACTATTTCGGCGGTTACACAGGGGGCAGGAAGAGTTTTCTCCCAGGAATAGCCTCGTACAAGACCATTGAGCAGAACCATAAGTATGCCATACGTCCCGAGGCCAAGAGCCTGGCCCTGGCAGGCAACCCTGTGCACGAAGACATGATAGACGCTCTTAAGAGCGTGGAGGGGAAACCCATTTTTTCCATCCAGGTGGTCCTGGACAAGGATCGAAAAATTTACGGGGCAACCTCGGGGGACATTCACGCCTCCTTGGATGGAGCCATTGAGAAGGCCAATGAGCTTTTTTGCGTGAAGGTCCCGGAAAAGGCGGACATAGTGGTCTCGGTGGCCCCGTACCCCATGGACGTGGATCTCTATCAGTCCCAAAAAGCCTTGGAAAGCGGCAAGCTGGCCCTCAAAGAAGGGGGCATCCTCATCATGGTGAGCAAGTGCCGCACAGGAATCGGGGAGAGGGCTTTCTTTGAGCTGCTGGCCAGGGCGGGTGGGAACCCTGCCAAGGCTTTGGAGGAGATAGACAGGGGCTATAAGCTTGGGTATCACAAAGCTGCCAAGATGGCGGAGATAGCCCTTTGGGCTCAGATGTGGGCGGTCACCGATCTTGCGGATTCTGACCTGGAAGCAGTGTTCATGAAGCCATTTAAAGACCTGCAGAAGGCACTGGATGAGGCCTTGGCAGCCAAGGGGAAGGATGCCAAGGTGCTCTTCTTGATGGACGGGTCCATCACCGTGCCCATGCTGCCTTAGCAGGCTGAAGCAAGTTTTAAAAGACCGGGGCGGACAGAACCGCCCCGTTTTGACCTAAAGAGGGGAGTTTTGAATCCCTCCAAAAGCCAAACAACGAGGTGAGGGGAGATGCCACTTAAGGAAGCTGTAGTGGAGAAACTGCTGGAGATCTTCGGGGAAAAGGATGTCAGTACACGAATATCTGAACTTTATGTGTATTCTTTTGACGGGGGCATACACAGAAGGATGCCCGATGCGGTTGTGAGACCTAGGGACACGGTCCAAGTTCAAAAGCTTGTAGCTTTGGCCAACCAAGAGAAAGTTCCTTTGGTTCCCAGAGGTGCTGGCACGGGCCTTGTGGGGGCTGCGGTGCCCATAGTGGGGGGAATTGTTGTGGACATGCAGGGCATGAAGCAGATCAAGGAAATCCGGGTGGATGGAATGTATGCGGTGGTGGAGCCCGGAGTGGTCTGCGACAGGTTCAACGAGGCCCTGAAGCCATACGGCTATTTCATCCCTGGTCCGGCCTCCAGCGAGGTGGCCACCCTAGGCGGCATGGTGGGACACAACTCCTCTGGGGGCTTTGCCCTCAAGTACGGGGCCACAAGGGACTATGTTCTGGGGCTGTTGGTGGTGCTGCCCAATGGGGACGTAATTGATGTGGGCACCCGCACTCCTGTGAACTCGGGCGGTTTCCAATTCGAGAAATTCTTTTGCGGCTCGGAGGGCACTTTGGGCATCTTCACCGAGATAGTTCTCAAGATCGCCCCCAAGCCCAAGGCCAAGGCCGCCTGTGTAGCCTTTTTCGACGACCTGGAGAAGACAGGCCAGTGTGTGGCCAACATAATCAGTCAGGGCATGGTGCCTTCCCAGATAGAGATAATGACAGGCATATCCATTAAGGCCGTGAACAAGGCCAAAGGGCTTGGGCTTCCCGAGTGTGCGGGCATGCTACTCATAGAGGTGGACGGTCACCCCAGCGTGGTGAGCCAAGAGGTGGAGCTGGTGGGAAGGGTCTGCCAGCAAAGCGGCGCCTTCCAGACCGAGTTCACCGATGATCCCCAACGCATGGAAACCCTCTGGAAGGGCCGCAAAGAGATGATTCCGTCTCTTAGTATCCTCCAGAAGGAATATGCCACAGTCATGCTGGCCGACGACATGGCCGTGCCCATTTACAACGTCCCCAAGGCCCTTAAAGCCTTTGATGAGATCTCAAACCAATACGACATCCACATCCCGGCATACGGGCATGCTGCAACGGGCAACCTGCACACCAAAGTGCTCATGGATCCTACAAACCCGGATCACTGGAAGCAGGCCGAGGAGGCGGTGCCCAGGATGTACGATGCAGTCTTGGCTCTAGGGGGAACTACCACGGGCGAGCACGGCATCGGTATTACCAAGGCCCCGTTCCTTCACAAGGAGAAGGCAGGGGCGGTCAAGGCCATGAAAGCAATAAAAAAGGCCTTGGACCCCGAGAACATCATGAATCCCAAGAAACTCATGGACTGGGAGGAGGGCTTTGTAACCCACCTGCGCTATCCTTTTGATGTGCCCGAGGAAAAAGGGGAGCTGGCCCCCCACTTCCACGAGATGATCACCTGCACCCAGTGCGGGTACTGCAAGGGGGTTTGCCCTGGGATCCAGTGCGCCGAGGGCTGGGATTCCTTCAGCCCCAGAGGCAAGGTGGCTCTCTCTTACGGAGTGGTCACAGGGGAGATTCCCCTGGACAAGTCAGTGGCAGACAGGCTATTCCAGTGCGTGCTGTGCGGGGACTGCTTCAGGAGATGCCCATCGGGGATTAACGCCCCTGAGCTGGTCAAGGCAGCCAGGGCAGAGCTGGTGGATGCAGGGTTCGCGTATGATACCCACCGGGCCCTGGTGGAGAACATAATGCGCACCGGGAACATCTATGGGGATGAGGCCATGGAGGTGCCCGTCACCCAGGGTGAGGCGGTGGTATTCCTGGGTTGCCAGTACGGCTCTAGGATGAATAAGACCAAGAAATACCTCAAAGTCATGGAGAAACTCGGGCTTCAGGCCAAAGTGGAAGGAGGGCTCTGTTGCGGCTATCCCATGGCGGTGCTGGGCTTCAAGAAATCCCTGGAAGAGTACAAGAAGAGATTCCTGGACCGTTTTCAATCCCAGGAGATGGTCTCTTTCTGCCCCTCCTGCGCCCTTTTTCTCCACGAGGAATATGGCTTCCCGGTCAAGCACATACTCCAGGTGGTGGCTGAGAAGCTCAGGGGGAGAGAGTTCCCGGCCAACGGGAAGCTGGTCACCTATCATGACTCCTGCGATCTCTCCAGAGGCATGAAGATAACCGAGGAGCCCAGGGAGATCCTAAAGAGCCTGGGCTACAAGCTGGTGGAAATGAAATACAACAGGGCCCAATCAAGGTGTTGCGGGGGCGGGGGCGGGATTCTCACCACCGATCAGGTCATGTCCTCGGAGATCTCCGAGTCTCGAATCCAGGAGGCCCTGGCAACCGGGGCGGACACCCTGGTGACGGCCTGCCCCACCTGTGAGCAAGTCTTGAAAAAGGCGGCATCCAACGTGAAAACCGGGAAGATAGCAGTAAAGGAGCTAAGCGACATCCTGGCCGAAGCTTTGAAATAGGCCAGAAATGAGTCTGTGTAGGAACCATCGCGGTTCCTCTCCCTTTGGCCTCAAAAGTCTCTCACATAGAGCGATGCAGAGTGTGCCAGGGGTCTGGGGGCGGCTCCCCCAGACCCCTCATTGGGGCCAGACCGGATTATTCTTCTCCAAAGTTGTGACTTTAAGGGCTAAGCCCCCAACCCCCCGGTACACTTAGACATATCCCGACTCAAGCCCGGGCAAAACCCAAAACCGAAAGTCAGGATACTTTTGGGTGTGGACCGGTTTGTCCACATATGACATTGAGATAGTCCGCATTATCCGCTGATCGTGAACAGTGCTGGCTATCCCTTCCAACCTGTCTGATCCGCAAGAATCGGATAACTCATTCCTGGTTGGTCGCGGGGGTTATTCTATGTCCTAGGCAAAAGCACCTTGAAGCTTGTGCCTTCCCCCTCCAAGGATTCAAAAGAGAGACTGCCTCCATGTTCTTCCACGATCTTGCGGGTCAGCAAAAGTCCCAGACCCGTTCCCTGCCCTCCTTTGGTACTGAAGAAACGAGAGAATACTTTTTCTTTTGCCTCCTGGTCCATGCCGCAGCCGTTATCCGAGACCTCAAGGAGGATTCTCTCCTGCCCTGAGGGGGCTTTCTCCAGAGCCAAACCGAACTCCACCCAAAAGCTCCTTTCCCGATCCGGGTGAAATCGGCAGGCATCCAGGGCGTTGGTGCCCAAATTCAGAAGAACCCTGTGAATCCCCTTCCTGTCCCACTGGGCCTCTCCCACGTCTTCCATGCGACAAAGGATTTTTACGCCTTGCTCCTCGGCTGTGGACTGGAGAATTCCCACCACTTCCTGCACCAGCTCCAGGGGCCTGCAAAGAGTTCTTTCGGGGACCCTCTCCTTGGAAAAATCCAAGAGGTCCAAAGCCAGTTGGGAGATCCTCTCTATGTTCCTTTGGACCATGCTCCAGCCCTCCCGAAGCAGAGCCTGGTCGGCCTTTGTGAGGGCCGAGTTTACCTTGTAGGCCCCACCCTTAAGGGCGTTGAGGATATTCTTTATGTAGTGAGCCAGTCCCGCCACGGTCTCCCCTATGGTGGCAAGCCTCTCTCTCCTGAGCAGCTCCTCCTGGGCCAGCTCCAGCTCGCGGCGGTATTCGGACACTTTTTCCTCAAGCCCCGAGGTATACTGCTTGAGGAGTTGACTCATCTCTATCTTCCTCTCAGCCCTTTGGAGGGCCAGCAGGAGGGCCTCTTCCCGGATGGGCTTGGTGATAAAGTCGGAAGCCCCTTGCCTAAGCACCGCGATGGCCGACTCCATGTCCCCGTGGCCTGTGATCACAATCACTTCGGCTTCCTGGTCTAGGGCTTTCACCTGCCTTAGCACCTCTATGCCGTCCATCCCTGGCATACGAATATCTGTCACCACAAGCTTGATGTCTCCCTGCCCGAAGATCTCAAGGCCCTTTTGACCTGATTCGGCGGTGAGTACCTCGTAGCCCTCGCTGGAAAGGGAAATGCCCAGCACCTCCAGAATGGGCCTTTCGTCATCTATCAGTAAAAGCCTCTTGGGTTGCATGCTCCGCCTCTCGGTACGCGGGAAAACTCAGGAGGAAAGTGGTGCCCACCCCAACCGTGGACTGCACCTCTATGCTGCCTTTAAAATCCTTGACCAGATTGTAAGTTATGGATAGCCCTAGGCCCGTACCCTCCCCAGGCGGCTTGGTGGTGAAAAAGGGCTCGAAGATCCGACCCAGCACTGCGTGGGGAATGCCCACCCCCGTGTCCGATACCTCCACCACCACTCGCTCCTTGACGGCGAAGGAGGCCACATTGAGTCTGCGGGGAGAGTTGGGAGCATTGGATGTCATGGCATCCCTGGCGTTGGTTATGAGGTTGAGAAAGATCTGCTCCAGCCTGTTCTTGTCTCCCAGGATTTTTGGCAGATCCGGCTGGAGGTTTAGCTCCACGGAGATTTCCCTGAGGGCAAGCTGTTGGCCCAGCAATGTGAAGGCCCCTCGAATGGCCTCGTTGAGATCAGCGGGATAAAGTTGAAACTCCGACTTTCTGCCGAACTCCCTTAGGTGGTCTATGATGCGGGAGGCTCTGTCCACCTGCTCGCTCATGTTTTTGGCTATGGTCAAAAGCTTGTCCGGCTGGATGGACTCCTTGCGGTTGGCCATCTTGTGGAAGAAGTCAGCTCCCACCTTGATCACATTGAGGGGTTGGTTCAGCTCGTGGGCCACCCCTGTGGCCATCTCCCCCAGGGTGGCCATCTTGCTGGCCTGAATGAGGAGGGTCTCTTCCTGAAGTCTTCGGGTCACATCCACCATGCGCACTAGAAGGCAGGGGCCCGCCGCATCCGGGAGCTCCACCACCCTGGCGTGGAGATTGACCAGAAGCTGCTCCTGAGCGCAGGTCCTCACCCTCAATTTCGGAATATCGAAAGCCTGCCCTGCCGGGCAGCTAGAAGCCCGGCTCCTCAACAGTTGCGCGTCCTCCTCCTCCAGAAAGGAAAGGAAGTCTCTCTCCAGGAGCTCCCCCCCTTGGCAGCCCAGCATTCGCATGGCCGTCTGGTTGGCCTCCAGGATTCTCTCCAGGGAGCGATCTACCAGCAGCACCCCATTGGGGTCGTAATCGAAAAGTAGTCTTCTCTTCTTCTCTGAGCTGGCCAGCTCCTCTGCCTTGCTGCGCATGCTCCAGATTATTTCTCCGAAGGCGTGTGCCAACTGGGCGATCTCGTCTCCCTGGGCTTCCCTGTACACCCTGCACACCTTGCAGACCCCCCGGACGGATTGCTCGGAGTCAGGTTGCTGAACCGAGTGGGTTTTAGCCACAATGGTCCAGCAAGGCTCCAATGTGTTTCCGTAAGCAGCACACTCGGTCTGGGCGCAGTCTTTGAACTCCCAGCAGCGCTTGGAACGGAAGACCGAAGGAAGAGGCTGGTCAAGGCCTCTGGCCAGTTGTTTCATGGCAGTGGTGAGCCTATTGAGGGGCGTGGTGATGTAAGTTGCAGCAAGCTGGCTCAAGAAAACCGCCAGGCCCACTGTAACCACCATGAGAAGAGCTAGCACAACCCCCATTTCCCTGATCATTCTATCAAGGGGGGTCTTGCGCATGCCCACGTGAATCACGCCAATAAGGCGGGTTCCTTCCCTAACTAGCACTGCTGTGTCGTAGATCCAGGATTCCCCCACCCGTACTAACCTGATTCTCTCCTCTTCAGGGCCGGGGAGCCTCACCGAATCAATTTCCGGGGGCACATGCTCGGGAAATGTGTAAGCCAGCATGCGGTTGGTCTCGTCTGTGACGAAGATGTAGGCTATCTCATATTCTATGGCTTCCCTCAAGACTATGACCCTGTGCAGCTCTTCCAGATCCCCGGAGAGTATCAGGGGGCGGCAGCGGGTTGCCAGGTAATAGGCTACCCTCAGGCTGTAGGTCTTCATCTGATCCACGAACATGGGAATGAAGATTCTCCAGTAGGCTATGCTGTTGACAACCAATATCAAAACAAGCAAGGTGAGACTGCTGAAGAAGACTTTCCTGTGAAGGCTGAGCCTTCTGTGATAATCCCTTATGGCCGAGAAAAGAGCCATTGATTACTCCTGTTGATCCCCCTTGGAGGGTCATGATAGCATACGGCCCGGCTTGGGGAAAAAGGTGAATCCCAAAAAAAGTTCATACCGGGGGAAGCCATGGGGAAGCTTGTTCTAATCGTGGATGATGATCCTGACAATGTGAGCTACCTCAAAGACGTTCTGGAAGACGCCGGTTACAGAACTGTTACTGCCGGGGACGGCCTGGAGGGAATGGAAAGAGTGCGCCAGGCTTGTCCTGATCTTGTGCTTTTGGACCTTATGATGCCCAACAAAAGCGGCATCCGTATGTTCCAGGAGCTCAAAGCGGATCCGGATCTGAGGCGAATCCCGGTGGTGATAGTGACAGGGGTGTCCCAGGCCACAGGGGTGGATTTCAGCCACCTCTTGGTGAGGCAGGCTGCGGGCCAACCTGAGGTGAGCCCCTCAGGAAACACCAAATACAGCCGTCCATCAGGCTTTCTGGAGAAGCCGGTGGAACCTGAGGAGCTCCTTCGGGTAGTACAAGAGCTCCTGAAATCTGGGCAGGTTTGAGGTCAGGGGGCATCCTCAATAAAAGGACCCTCTAGGTGATTAGTTAGCAGAGAGGAGGAGGGGGAAATGGCACAGCTTCAGGAAGTGGTAGTGATCGATGCGGTAAGATCAGCCATCGGAAAGTCGGGTAGAAAGGGCATGGAAAAAGGAGGGCAGCTCTGTCAGGCTTCAGCCCAAGATCTTTTGGCCAACACCTTGAGGGGTCTTTTGGACAGGGTACATGCTCGGTGCCCCAAGTTCCAGGAGCAGGAGATCGAGGACGTGATAATCGGGTGTCTGAGTCAGGTGGGAGAGCAGGCCCTCAATATCGGGCGCATTGCCTCCCTCTTGGCAGGCATACCCAAAGAGGCGGCTGGTTGCACCATAAATCAGTATTGCAACGCTGGTCTCAAGGGGATCCACATGGGCGCCCACGAGATAATGGTGGGAGAGGCCGAGATAGTAGTTTGCGGAGGCGTGGAGCTCATGTCCCACTACGGCATTGGCTCTGACCTGCAGGCTGCACTCCAGGCCAATTTCCCAGTGCGCCTGTCCCCCAGGGTGCAAGAGGTGGCCTTGGCAGTACCTCAGGGTCTGTGCGCAGAGATGATCTCCGAGCAATACGGGCACAGCAGGGAGGATTTGGAGCGCTTTGGGCTGTGGAGCATGCAGAAGGCCTTGGAAGCTGATCAGAAGGGGTTTTATGCGGATCACATCGTACCCTTTGAGTACACCTGGGACGGGGTGGTCAGAAAAGTGGTAAGAGACGAGGTGCTTCGCCCCAAGGCCCTGCAGGACCCACAAGGGTACCTGGCCGACTCCATGAAACTGCCTACCCCCTTCAAAGAAAACGGTCTGGTGAGCGCCGGGAGCTCCTCAGCCATAGTGGACGGGGCAGCCGCAGTGCTTCTCATGAGCGCCAAGAAGGCCGAGGAGCTGGGCTTGGAACCCATGTGCCGCATAGCTTCCTGTGCAGTGGCCGGAGGGGAGCCTGTGCCAATGCTGTTGGCTCCCATCCCGGCGGTGCAGAAGGCCTTGAAAAGGGCGGGCAAGACAATTGACCAGATGGACGTGATAGAACCCAATGAGGCCTTTGCCTCTCCTCTTCTGGTATTTGCCGACGAGCTGGGCTATGAAAGGTTCGACCCAAGGGTGAATCCCACAGGAGGCGCCATAGCCCTGGGTCATCCCATAGGGGCCTCAGGAGTCCTCTATTTCGGGGAGATGGTCCACCACCTCAAGCGCACCAGAGGCCGTGCCGGGGTGCAGATGCTTTGCGGAGGAGGCGGGGTGGGAATAGCCACAGTGGTTGAGGCGGTATGAAGCATCTCAGGAATCGGAAGGCCTGAGCGAGACAGTCATTACGGGAACAGGGGAACGCTTGACCACTCTGTGAGCCACGCTCCCGAACATGAGGAGCTCCAGGGGGGAGCGTCCCCTGGCACCCATCACCACCAAGTCAACCCCTTTCTCTTGAATAATCCGGAGAATCTCTTGTGAGGGGTTTCCGGAGCGCACCGCCAGCTCCCAAGACACACTTGCTGGCATAGCCGGCACGTACCTCCTGCGGATCTCCTCCTCTGCCTCCCGCCTCAGGCGATCCTCCTGTTGCTCCACAACCTGGGTCATCACAAAGGGCTCTGCCAAAACAGGGTACAGGGGCTGGTGCACGGAGTGAAACAGGATCAGTCTGGCGCCGTGGATCTGGGCCATGTGAAGCGCGTATTGGAGAGCATGGTCTGCTGTGGGGGAAAAGTCCGTGCAAAAAAGGATGGTCCGAAAAAGGATCATGGTGGGTCTCCTTTCATACCTTGGTGGAGCTGGAGCCGCAACCTTTTTTCCACCCGGCAATTACCCGCCCTGGTCTTTCATGCAGGTCCAAGCAGGCTTGCCCTTATAAACTCTACCCCGTTTCTGAAAAGGGCTATACCCTCCCCCTCCTCTGGAAGCTCCTCCCTTGTCCATCGAGGGTGATTGGTCCTGTGATGGTATGCTTCCGGATGGGGCATGAGCCCGAAAAGCCTTCCTGTAGGATCGCAGATCCCTGCCACTGCCCCCAAGGAGCCGTTGGGGTTCCACGGATACTCCTGGGTGGGATTCCCGGTTGAGGGATCTAGATACCTAAGCACTATCTGGCGTTTCAGGGAAAGCTTCTCCAGCAGCTCCAAGTCCCTGCAATAGAATTTCCCCTCCCCGTGCCTAACGGGCAGATAAAGCCGCCTCAAACCCTTTGTGAACACGCAGGGGCTTTCATCCTCCACTCCCAGATAAACCCAACGGTCCTCAAAGCGACCCGAGTCATTGAAAGTAAGAGTCACGCTCTGGATGTCGTACCGGTGCTCAAGAGCCGGAAGAAGCCCAAGCTTCACCATTAGCTGAAAGCCGTTACAGATCCCCAGCACCAGCTTCCCCTGGGAGATGAATCTGTCCAGTTGGTTTCTGAGGGGCTCTCCTGTTGTTCTTACCTTGGCATACTTGAAACGGTTGGCTGCGGCCTTGGCCGCCCCAAGGTCGTCCCCGTCCAAAAAACCCCCGGGCAAACAGAGAAGGTGATAATCATCCAAACTTTTTTCACCGCAAAGGAGATCCGCGAAGTGCACCAGCTCCACCTCATCTGCTCCGCCCAAACGACAGGCGTGGGCTGTCTCCGCCTCGCAGTTGATGCCGTTTCCCCAAAGCACCATGGCGCGAACAACTGCCATGCGGCTCTTTCACCCTCCCCCTTTTTGTGGATTAAGCAGCGGGCTGCATTATACGACGGCGCAGAGCATGTGGCAACGCAGTGAGTTTTTTTGATCGGGGTTTCCCTGCAAAGGCAAAGCCCCGGGCAGAAAAGCCCCGGGGCTCCTCTCTCTCAGTCAATAGTATCCTATTTGGGCGGGGGGAACACGCCCTGGAAAGTGGACTGAATTGTCTTTCCGTCGGGTGTCTGAAAAATAGCCACACCGTTTTTCACCTGGATGGGGAAGCCCTGGTCTCCAACTGTATCCCACCATTTTTTGACCAAGTCGGCCTGCTTGGTCCCCATCTTCTTGATCCTTTCTGCAGCCATTCCACCTACTGCCAGACTGGCTATGGTGGCCTGGGCCTCCTGCACCACAACCACCCTGAGCTCGTTTGTCTTGCCAGGGGGGATCCACTGGTCCTCATAGGCTGTGGGCATGTTCACATCAAAATCCTCGAAGGCTGCCGTGAAGCGCAGCTCATCCAGCATCACAGGGAAGCTGTTGGGGTTCTGGATGTGAAACACATATGCCAGGCTCATGGTGCTGGTATAGCCGTACCCCCCCACCGTACCAGGGTTTTGGGGGTCCTTATAGTTTATCCTGGGGGCAATGAAGAAAGGCTGGATGTGGTTAACCTCCACACGGTCCAGCTTCACCACCGGTGCCTTGGCCGGGCCCGTGGCCTGGGCAGGACCCACGGTCTCCATGGTCTCGCAACCCTGGAGGGCCAGCCCCATGGCTGCCCACATGATCAGGGTCAGAAAAGCAAATCTTCTCATAGGTGCCTCCTTTCTCCGAGAAATCCTGGGGTGTTGCCATCTGGCCCGCCACCCAGGAGGAGTCTTTCAGGCCAGCCAACGCTTGCGCCGCTTGTAATGCTTCACCGAGCGAAAACTCTTTCTTTCCCCTATGTCCGTGAGTCCCAGATAGAAATCCCGTATGTCCGGGTTCTGCCTGAGCACCTCTGAGGTCCCGTCCATGACGATGCGGCCGTTTTCCATCACGTACGCGTAAGGGGCCACAGTGAGGGCCAGCTTCACGTTCTGCTCCACCAGCAAGATGGGGATCTTCTCCTGGTGGTTGAGCCTCTGGATGATCTCGAAAATTTCCTTGATCAGGAGGGGGGCAAGCCCCATGGATGGCTCATCCAGTAACATGAGTTTAGGGCTGGCCATGAGGGCCCGGCCGATTACGGTCATCTGCTGCTCTCCCCCGCTGGCGAAACCCGCCACCATGTTCCTCTTCTCCTTGAGGCGGGGGAAATAAGTGTAGACCATCTCCAGCCTGTCTTTGAGAGCTCGGCCGTCTCCCCTGAGGTGCCCTCCCACCCTTAGGTTCTCCTCCACCGTGAGATGCTCGAAGACCCTTCTGCCCTCTATGATCTGGAAGATCCCCATCTTGGCGATCTCCTCAGGATCCTTGCGGTGGATCTGTTCCCCCATGAACTCTATGGCTCCATCGGTGACCCTTCCCTCCTCGTGTTTAAGAAGTCCGGAGATAGCCTTAAGGGTGGTGCTCTTGCCAGCCCCATTGGCCCCGAGAAGGGCCACTATCCCCCCCTCGGGGACCTCTATGGAGACCCCCTTGAGCACAAGGATCACTTCGTGGTACTTCACCTCAATATTGTGCAACTGCAGAATCGGTTTTCCGGAACTCACCCCTTTGCCTCCTCGGGCTGGATTACCAGCCCAGCCACTCCTTGGCCCACTTCTCCGGCCATCGCTGCTTCAAGTCTATGCGCTCCAGGAGCTGGAACTTGCCGTCCTTGTAAATGTAGATCTGAGCAATGCTGGTGGGCCGATGGTCCTGTGGGCTAAATGTCACGGGAGGTGCCCCAAGGCCTATGTCATAGTCTTTGAGAGACTCGAAGCCGGCCTTCATGATTCCTTCCCCATCCAGTTTCCCGGCCTTCTCGGCCCTCTTCATGGCCTCCCAAAGGAGTATCACCGCCCCCCATGCCTGCGTGGTCCTGATGAGACGCTGCTCCTTGGGCACGCCCGGGTTGAGCTTTTGGGCGTATTCCACAACTTTGTCCATCAGCTTCACATTTTCTCCGAAGAAGGCACATGGGGCGGCCCCAATGGCATTCTTGGCTGCATCCCCTGCCAGTCTGGGCAGGTTCTCGTCAAAACCCCAGTTGTTGATGATGTGCCAGGCCCCCAGGTTCTGGGCGTACGCATCCCGTATGGCCGTGGAGACGCTCATGGTGGTATTGCCGTGCCAGATCAAGTCAGGCTTGAACTTGGCTGCAGCCAGCACCTGGCTCTTGGTGTCAAGGGCCGTCAAGGGCACGTCCTGGTCATCCCCTATCTCGAAGCCCAGGAGAGTGGCCTGATCCTTGATGGCCTTAATGGGTGCGCTGGAATAAGGCACCGCGGTGGCATAGAAGCAAACAAACCTGGGCTTCTCCCCTTTGGCCACCCTGTCCTTGTACATGGGGTCCTTTTTCCAGACCTGGTCGTACCAAGCTGTGATGGCAGCCCTGGCATTGGTGGAGTAGTCGGCAGAGAAGAAAAGATTGTAAGGGGTCTTCTGGGGGTCCGTGAGATGTGCCGAGTACGAGGCCGACACATAGGGCATCTTGTCCTTGTTGATGATTGGGGAGAGGGCCTCTGTGTCCCCTGTCCCCCATCCCAGGGTGGCTATGACCCGGTCAAAGTTCTTAAGCCTTTTGTAAGTGGTTATGGCCTCGGGGATCCGGTAGCCGTAATCGTACAAGAAGAGCTTTATCTTCTTGCCGTTTACTCCCCCCTGGTCGTTGACGTATTGAACCGCCTCCCGTACGCCCATGGCATAATCCTTGCCCACATCGGATGTGGCACCGGTTATGTCCATGATGGCCCCCACCTTGATCTCCTCGGCTGCCCAGGCCGGGGAAATCAGGAGGCCCAGAAGAGCCAGGACCTGCCACCATCCAACCCTTTTCCTCATGGTCCACCTCCTTAGAAGTTATCTCTTGGCCAAAGCTGCTGAATTCAACCCAGACGACCTCCAGCCTGTGCCCCTTGCTCCCACCTCCCCTCCCAAGCTGGTTTTTGTGGCCGCACCCCTCAATAGGAAAACGGCCAGAGGTTGAAGTAGTTCTTGAGCTGCCACCATCGATAGGCTATGCCGTTGGGCTCGTAGATGAGAAAGAGAGCTATGGCCAGCCCGAAGAGGGCCTCCTTGATAAAAAGGAACCTGTCCAAAAGCTCTGGGAAAGCCCCTCCCAAGGGAACCACCACGGCTTTCAACCCTTCCATGACCAGGACCATGAACATGGAGCCGAAGATGGTGCCATGGATGCTTCCCACACCCCCGATGAGGATCACGCCCACCCACCACAAGGACCAAAACCACTGGAAATGCTCGGGGCTTATGATGCTGTTGAAGTTGAGCCAGAAGACCCCTGCCACACCTCCCATGGCGCCTGCCACGAAGAAGGCCAAGAGCTTGTACGCCACTATGTTGACCCCCATGGCCTCTGCGGCGATGTCGTTGTCCCTGATGGCTATCCAGGCGCGCCCCGGTTTGGATCTGAGCAGGTTGGCCATGGCCAAGGTCACAATCAGTATCAAAGCAACTCCCAGATAGTAGATCTTTTTGTCAGAATCAATGGTAAAAGGCCCGATGGAAAAGTGCTCGGGCATGACCGTGAAAGCTTGCTGCCTGCCCCCTATCTGGCTCACGAACTGAGTGATGAAAAACTCCACCGTTATCCACTGGGCCGCTATGGTGGTCATAATTAGATAGAAGCCCTTCACCTTGGCCGATGGAAGCCCGAATAGCACGCACCACAGGCCTGCCACAATGGCGGCCAGCACTATGGCTGCCGGGTAAAGAAGCCCTGCTTTCATGATACCGGCGAAGATGCCTGCCAGGACTCTTACCACCGGGCTCGGGTCATTGCCCATGGCTGCCAGGGCAGGGCCGTGCATGAGCACAAGGCAGGAGGTGTACGCCCCCACTGCCACGAAAGCCGCATGTCCCAGAGTCACCTGACCGCAGTAACCTATGAGGAGCTGAACTCCTGCGGCAGCCATTATGGTGTACATAAGCATAATTGCCACGCTTAGAAGGTAAGGGCCCAGATCCGGGGCCAAAAGATCCATGTAAGGGAATGCCAGGAGCACCACCACGGCCAAGGCCATCATCTTGCCCTTCACAAAGGTGGTCTGCCACCAAGCATGGTCCTGTTTGTAATGCTCGTGATATACCCCACAAGGCAGCCAACTCATCTTTCACACCCTCTCAATTCTTTCCCAGCCCCAAAGGCCGTAAGGTTTGAAGAGCAGCAGAATCACCATGAACGCCAAAGGAGCCACTTCCTTGACCCCTCCCGGGGTAAATTGGGAAAGGTACCCGTCGGCCATGTTCTGGAGCACCCCGATGATGATCCCCCCCACTATGGCCCCAGGCACTGAGTTTAGTCCCCCAAGGACCACTGCCGGCAATACCAGAAGCCCCAGGTAACCAACGGAAATGTTGATCCCGTTAACGTTCCCGAGAAGCGTGCCTCCCACCCCTGCTGCCATGAAGGCTATGGCCCAGGCCAGGGCATACACGAACTTGGCGCTCACCCCCAGGGACAGGGCCGCCATTTCGTCATCTGCCGTGGCCTGCATGGCCAGGCCCCAGCGGGTGTACTTGAAGAAGGAGACAAAGATCACCAGGAGCACCAGTGCGGCTATGAAGCTCCAAAGATATACAGAGTCAACGTAGATGCTTGCCCAGATGGGGATGGGTTTTTTGCTGAAAACCTCGGGGGTGAAGACCCTGGTGTCGGTGCCCCAGATGAACTCCACCGTGCCTTTGAAGAAAAAGGATAGGCCCACTGTGACCATTATCACGCTCAGCACAGGCTCCCCGATCATCTTCCTGAGAAAAACCCTCTCGGTCAGAAGCCCCAGCACAGCCCCTATTACAAGGGTCCCCACCAGGGCAAAGATAAAGGCAGTGGTGGGTTGGGGGATTGCTCTGGCGAACCAGCCATACAAGGTCAGGCACACATAGGCGCCTATGAGGGTCAACTCCCCCATGGCCAGGTTGAGAACCCCAGAGCACTTGTAGATGAGTACCCAGCCCAGGGCCACAAGGGCGTATACAGAGCCCACCATGATCCCCGAGATGAGAAGATTGAAAAATATCTCCATCACCTTCCTCCCTCTTGCGGCACCCTCAGAATGCGCATGTCCGCCTTTATGGGCACCACCCTGCCGTCCTCATACTTTATGCTGGTGTCCATGTGGACCGTCTCGGCATCGGTATAGAGGGCCTGCACTATGTCTTTATAACGCTCCTCCACAAAGGCGCGCCTGAGCTTGCGGGTGCGGGTGAGCTCCTCGTCGTCCGCATCCAGCTCCTTGTAAAGGTTGAGAAACTTCTGGATGCGGGCCGGAACGGGCAGGGTTCTGTTCACCTCCATGATGGGTTTCACTATGAGATCATAAACTTCGGGTTTCTGGGAGAGCTCCGGGTAAGAGGTGTATGGGATGCCCTTTTGCTCGGCCCACTTGCCTACTGTGGCGTAGTCTATACAGATCACTGCCGTCATGTAGGGGAGTTGGTGCCCTATGACCCAAGCCTCCCGAATGTAAGGGCTGAACTTGAGGCGGGCTTCCAGGAACTGGGGGGAGAATTTCCGGCCGTCACTCAGGATCATGATGTCCTTGGAGCGGTCGAACACAACCAGATGACCATCCTCGTCTATAAATCCAGTGTCCCCTGAGTAGAGCCATCCATCCTTCAGGGTCTTGGCCGTGGCCTCGGGGTTCTTGTAATAGCCCAAGAACACGCTGGGGCTCCTGGAGATGATCTCGTCCTCTTCGGTCACCTTCACCTCTGTCTCAGGAAGGGGCTTCCCCACAGTGTCGAACTTGACGTCCCCGTCCCTGTGAAGCACCGAGATTCCCGCGATCTCTGTCTGGCCGTAGATCTGCTTGAGATTAACCCCTATGGCGTGGAAGAAGCGGAAATGGTCCGGCCCCATGGCAGCCCCACCCGTGTAAGCATGGCGGATGCGAGAAAGCCCCAGATGGTCCTTCAGCTTCTTGAAGACCAGCCACTCGGCCAAGAGCCTCTTGCTCCTGAGAAACAGGCCTGCCGGTCTTTTTTCGAACAGACAGTCGGCCCAGGCATAACCGGTCTTCATGGCCCATTCATGGAGCTTTCGCTTCAGCCAGCTTGCATCCAAGTGCTTGACCTGCACGGTTCTGACCATCTGCTCGTAGATACGGGGAGGGGCGAACATGGTCTGGGGGCCGATCTCCCTGATGTTCTCCTGGGCTGTTTCGGGCTCTTCAGGGAAGTTTATGGTGAAGCCCACCTGGAGGCCAGCAGAGATGGACATCATCTGCTCCCCGATCCAGGCGAAGGGGAGATAGGAGACGAAGTCGTCATGCGGGTAACAGGGGTCCACACGCATGAGGTTCTGGCCCATCTTGAGCATGTTGTAATGGGTAAGAAGCGCTCCTTTGGGAAGGGCTGTGGTGCCGGAAGTGTAAAAAAGCAGGCACACATCATCCCCCTTGCCCTGGGCAACCAGTTCCTCAAAGAGCCCAGGCTTTTGCTTCTCCAGTTCCCGGCCCAGCCTCTGCACCTCCTTGAGGCTCATGAGAATGGGGTCATCGTAGCCTCTCATGCCCTTGGGGTCGTCCCAAAGAATCTTGAGCAGCTTGGGACACCGCTCTCTTATGGCCAGCCCCTTGTCCACCTCCTCCTGGCCTTCCCCCACCAGGAACTTGGCATCCGAGTGATCCACTATGTACTGGACCTCTTCCAAGAGACTGTCCTGGAAAAGCCAAACCCCCACTCCTCCTGCGCACATGGCGGCCATCTCTGCAAAAAGCCCTTCCGGCCTGTTGTCGCCGATCATGGCCACCTTGTCACCCCTCTGGAGCCCGAGGGCCACCATGCCCAGACAAAGGGTCTTAACATTCTCCAGGTAGTCAGCCCAGGTGATGGGCCTCCAGATGCCATACTCCTTTTCCCGCATGGCTACCTTCTTGGAGCCATATTTCTGACACATTCGCAGAAAAAGCTTGGGAAGAGTCAGCTCCTTGGTGATCTCTATTTCGGCTTCAGCGTCGTGTGGCATACAGGTCCTCCACGTCTCCCAGGTACGCCCGGATCACCTCCGGGTTTTGCTGCACCTCCGAGGGCTTTCCCTCTGCGATCTTCTGGCCGAAGTTCAACACAGCCACCCTATCGGAGATGTCCATCACCACCCCCATGTCGTGCTCCACCAGGATGCAGGTCACCTTCCAGCGCTCCTCCTCGTTGATGTCCAGTATGAAGCGGGCCATGTCCTCCACCTCTTCCAGGTTGAGCCCCGCCATGGGCTCATCCAGGAGCAGCACCTTGGGATTCAGGGCCAGGGCTCTGGCCAACTCCACCCTCTTTTGGAGGCCGTACGGGAGCATGCCCACCACTTTGTGCCTGATATGCTCTATTTCCAGAAGGTCTATGATTTCCTCCTCTATAAACTTCCTGCTCTCTATCTCCTCCCTGGCGGTCTTACCCAGGTAAAAGCTGCTTGCGAGGATCCCGGACTTCAGGTGGACGTGACGACCCAACCTAATGTTGTCCAAAACTGTCATCCCGGAGAAAAGTTCAATCTTTTGGAAAGTGCGGGCCAAACCTGCCTCGGCCCTCTTGTAAGGGGCCCAGTGCGTTATGTCATGTCCCTGGAAAAGGATGCGACCCCTGTCGGGCTTGTAAAGCCCGTTGATGCAATTCAGGGTCACTGTTTTACCGGCCCCATTGGGTCCTATTATGGAGAAGATCTCCCCTTTTTTGACTTGGAAAGAGACATTGTAAATAGCCTGCACCCCACCAAAAGAAATGGAGATGCCATCCACCGTAAGCTGGGACTCCGATTCCAATTCAACATCCTGCCCCATGAAAGCTTCTCCTTTAGCCCGCGGGACTGGGCTTTCTTATTAGTTCTTTCTTTTACAAAGACTCTTGAGTGCCACCCTTTCCAAGGGTGCACTTTCTTACCCGGTTATGGGAGACAAAAAGACCCGTCTCCCCAAGCCTCGGTCCTGTTGTCTTCTAGACTTTTCTTTGGCTTAGAAAACCAGCCTCGAGGAGGAATGAGAGAGCTTACAGATTTGCACCGCCACCAGAGAAGCGCCAGCTGCGAGAAGGTAAAATCCGCGGGATCTGCCATTAGACCGCCAGTCGCCAAAGCGCACCACATCCCAGCGAGTAAAGACCCCCGAGAGGATCCAGGAACAGCCACCTTGTAACGTGCGCTTAGCTAATAGCAGATCTTCCGGGGGCTTGTCAAGCCATGGAAAGCCTACCCCCCCAAAAAAATTCCCAGATAGATTCAATCAGAGCGGATGATCATGAAATAGATGGTGGTGGCCACTATAAAGGCTCCCCCGATGAAGATGCCCAATATCTGGTTAAAGCTCATCTCCACGCCTTCTTCGGGGATGGTGAAATGAAGCAGCACCACTGTGGCGCAAAGCCCCATTATGAAAACCGCAGTGCGCACCATTCTCTTGATAAAACAAATTATCACAAGTAGGGCAGTGGAGCCGCACAAGATCAAAAAGCCTTGCTCGTCCAAGTTCATGATGGTTTCTTTCACACGCTGGGTCTCAAAGAAGCTCAGGAGGGTGGAAAACCATTGGGAAAACTTTTCCTTCATCCCTACACCTCCATGCCTGTTGACATACCCGGATTATATCCGCCCAATGTCACAACCACAAGGCGAAAAGGTAAAGAAAATGGCGCCTTGACAAGTAGACCACCCATGGCCTAGATTGGGCCTTTACTATTGTATGGACAGGCAGTTTTCCAATTCCAATGGCTAACGTTAATTACAAAGCTAGGCGTAGCTCTTCCAGAAAGAGAGGGGGTGGCCGTATCCCCAAGCGCCGGAGCAAAAGGGGCTGGGGCACATGGTTTGTGATTTGGGTGGGCTGTCTTATGCTATTGGCAGGTGGATGGCTGGGTTACAGATTCTGGAAGCAAAGGGATCGGACTGCACCTGGGCCCGAGGCAAGAAAGGAAACCCAGGAGGCCAGAAAAAGAATCACCCTACTGTTCTCTGATGAACAGGCAGAATTCCTGGTAGGGGAGACCAGGGAAGTGGTGGATTTAGGATCCCCATCTGCACTGGCGCAGGCGGTGCTGGAGGAGCTGCTTCGAGGCCCCAGAAGCGGGCTTCAACCAACCATTCCTGCGGGCACTCGCATCCTGAGCCCGGTTTCTTGCTCCCAGGGGCTCTGCACCGTGGATTTCAGCGAGGAATTTGTAACCCGTCACCCAGGGGGCAGCTCAGGGGAATTGATGACTGTTTACTCGGTGGTGGAGAGTCTCTGTATCAATGTGCCGGGGGTAAAAAGGGTTCAGTTCTTGGTGGCCGGGAAACCCAGGGAGAGCTTGGCCGGTCATCTCTTCATAGGGGGGCCAGTCACCTCAGATCCGAGCCTCTTGAAGAGAGAGGCCTGGCAAAATCCCTAGGCCTAGTTGCTCCGAAGGATTGGGTGGTTAGGGCTGACTCGGCGTTATCATGGGATAGCAGGATCTGTGGCCAAGGAGACTCTGGTTCCCGGCTCACGGTCCGCTTAAGGTTCGGAACTGAATATGCTGAAGCATCCCGGGAAATTGGGGGCGGGGCAACTAACTCAACAGGTCTTGGCCAAATAGTGCGGGCAAGGGAGGGTCTTGGGTCAGGCAGTTACTGGATGGCTGGTGCTCCCACCAATGTGTTGGGCTTGTCAAGTAATTGTAGCAGATCCGTGTATCAAAACTGCGGGGAAGATGGCTCCATGTCCAAGCGACTTCAGCGTGTGCGTAATATCGGGATCATAGCTCACATAGACGCCGGCAAGACAACCGTGACCGAGCGGATACTGTACTACACGGGGAAATCCTACAAGATGGGGGAGGTGGACGAGGGCACCGCGGTCATGGACTGGATGCCCCAAGAACAAGAGCGTGGGATAACCATTACCGCGGCCGTAACCACCTGCGAGTGGAAAGGCCATGAGATCCACATTGTGGACACCCCTGGGCATGTGGATTTCACCATAGAGGTGGAGAGAAGTTTGCGCGTGCTGGACGGTGCAGTGGTTGTGTTTTCAGCTGTTGAGGGGGTTGAGCCCCAGTCGGAGACTGTGTGGCATCAATCCGACAAGTATCACATCCCCAGGCTGGTCTTTGTGAACAAGATGGACAGGATAGGGGCCAGTTTCCAGGCCACAGTGGAGATGATGAAGAAAAAGCTTGGTTGTAGACCTATACTCCTTCAAATCCCTTGGGGCAAGGAGGGGGAGTTTGTGGGGGTCATAGACCTGTTGCGCATGCGCGGGGTCAGATGGAAGGAGGAGACCTTGGGAGCCACCTTTGAGGAGGTGGAGATACCCCAGGAATTGAGGCCAAGGGCCGAGAAAGCCCGCGAGGAGATGATAGAGCTCTTGGCCGACCGGAACGACTCCATAGCGGAACTCTACTTGGCCGGAGAGCCGGTGGGGGAGGATCTCCTGCGCAGGGAAATCAGAAGCGCAGCCTTGTGCTTCGATTTGGTGCCTGTGCTTTGCGGGTCAGCCTTGAAAAACAAGGGAGTGCAACCCCTGCTGGACGCCATTGTGGATTACCTGCCCTCCCCCTTGGACATTCCGCCGGTAAAAGGTCGGGTGCCGGGCACAGATGACTGGGAGGAACGCCCTGCAGACGATAAAGCCCCCTTTTCAGCCTTGGCTTTCAAGGTTGCCATGGACCAGGGCCGCAAGATGGTTTTCCTAAGGATCTATTCAGGCACTCTCCAAAGCGGCCAGGAGGTGCTCAATGCCACCCGCGGCAAACGCGAAAAGGCGGCCAGGTTGCTCCAGATGCATGCCAACAAGAGGGAAAGGATAGAGACGGCAGGGGCCGGGAGCCTTGTTGCGGCAATGGGTCTCAAGGAAACAGTGACCGGAGACACCCTCTGTGATGAAGCACACCCCATTCTCTTGGAAAGTATGGAGTTTTACGAGCCTGTGATTTCCGTGGCCGTGGAAGCCCGCACCAGGGCGGACCAGGAAAAGCTTGCCTTTGCTTTGGGGAAACTGGCCGAGGAGGACCCTACATTTAGGGTCAAAGAGGATCCGGAGACCGGGCAGACCATTATTTCTGGAATGGGTGAGCTCCACCTGGAAGTACTGGTGGAGAGAATGCGTGAAGAGTATAACGTGGAGGCCAATGTTGGGAAGCCCCAGGTGGTGTACAGAGAGACTGTGCAGGGCCGGGGAATCGGGGAAGGCCGTTTCGAAAGGGAGATCCAGTCCACTTTGCACAAGGCCTATGTAACCATTAAGGTTGAGCCTGTGGCCCGAGGGGAAGGCAACCGGATCAGTTGGGAGATGCCGTCAGAGCAGCTCCCCGAGGCTTTTCGACAGGCAGTGGAGCAGGGAATCAGGGAAGCCCTGGAGGGGGGGGTGAGTCGGGGCTATCCTGTGGTGGACGTGCACGCCCGAGTAATGGGAGCTGTTTTCCAGGAAGGACAGGGCAGTGAGCTGGCCTTCAAGGTAGCGGCCTCAATGGCTTTCCAGAACGCCTGCGAGGCCGCTGAGCCCTTGTTGCTTGAGCCCACAATGCGCCTGGATGTGCTTGTGCCACCGGAATTTATGGGTGATGTCCTGGGAGACCTCCATGCCAGAGGCGGAAAGGTGGAGGGCATAGAACAGAGGGGCGTTATCCAGGCCATCACCGCCTTAGTACCTCTTAGGCGCACCTTCGGTTATTCAACTTCCCTGAGGTCCCTCACCCAGGGCCGAGGCACCTTCAGCATGCAGTTCTCTCATTACGACAAGGCCTTCTTAGCCCCCATTATTCACCATCAGTGAATAATGGGGGTTATCTTAATGACATGTTTTGACAAACCGGTCTATGCTCAAAAGCACCCTGATTTCGATCCCCAGATTTGGTCCTGCTTTGAGTCGGAATATGTCGAATTGTACCGGGGGCTTGGGGGCGTAGCCCCCAAAGTTACGGGCTTTGGAGAATAATCCGGGTTAGGGAACTGAACTCCTCCAGAGATTGCCTGAGGAAAAATCGGCGAGGCGGGTTTGTTACAGTGACCATCCTTCCGGAAAAAGAGGGCACCCGCGTTGAGCTTCTTGCCCGGAACTGGGAAGGGCCTTCGCGGGAGTTTGCCTCCAGCCTGGGCTGAACCCAAAAAGGAAAAGAAGGCTTGGCGGTCAGGGGGGGCCTGACCGCCCGGGGGGGGTCCTCCAGAGATCACTTTCCTGCCAGAGCCGCCAACCCTTTCAAGTCCAGCTGATTGGCCAGAGGCTTTAGATCATCCTTGGGTGTGGCCCCGTCAAGGTCCAGGATCAGCAGAAAACGTTCCTTCACCAGCACCATGAGAGTGGCAGTTTCCGACTCCTTCTCGAAGAGTTCCACACCCGGAAAGCCTCCCACCGTTACCGACTTGGCCGGGTTGGGGCCCTTGGCCTCCACCTCGGCCTTCAGGTCCTCGTAATCCTCATAGGCCTGAGGGACGCCTGCCCCGTCTATGAGGGTCACCTCCAAACCCTTGTCACCCTGCTCGTAAGAGCGGAAGACCAAGGTATAGGAGCCCTGCCCGCTCCTCATGGTCTGCCCCTCGGCAGGTCCCTCGGCTTTCCATCCCTGCAGGTCTTTCAAAAACGGGATGAGCTTCTCCACCGCAACGGGCTGCACTGCAGCCTTGGGCTTGTCTTGGGAAACGGCCGAATCCTCTAAGAACAACCCAAACAAAATCAAAGCGCCCACAAAGGCCAGGAGCAACCTTTTGCCCATGAGTCTCCTCCTTTTTCTCCTGTTTAGGAATCCATGGAATCTGAAGGGTATTGTACCTAAAAAAGACCCCAGGCAACAGTCTGCAGAGACTCACACCGCCCTTTCCTGCCTGTAATACCATTGCAGTTGGCCAGGGGTGCTTTCCTCATCCAGGTTTTCTTGGGAAACAAGCCTCTGTGCCTTTGCAGGGGGGAGCACCTCCTTGAGCTTCCAGGCTCCCTGGAGCCTCCCAAAGCTCCAGTATTCCTGAAACGGGGTCACATAGGGCTCCTGACTTATCACCTTTGCAGCTTTGCGAAGGATTCTCTGGGCGTGGGCGTCTATGCGCACGGTGAAAGAGTCTTTGGCAGGATCCTTAAAGTTTTCAACCAGTACTAACCCCACCTTTCTCACACAAAAGTTGCGCATCTCCATGGAGAGATCCTGCCTTTTCCACTCCTGCATCTGTGCCCTTAAGTTCCCGGCCAGATCCGGGAAGAGATCTTCCACAGGAAGCTTGTCCGGATCCCCTGATTCTCTTGCCATATACAAGGAAGTAAAAACCTCTTTGGCCCTTTGCAGCATTTTCTCTTTGTTCCAGAGGGGATCTGTCTGCACCAAAAAATTAAGAAGCCTCTCGGTCCGGGTTTCCTTCAAGGTTTCTTTCTTGGAAAGCCAGGGTCCGGCTTCCCCTTGCTGGGCTTCTTCCCCGTAGATCCTCTGAAGGGTTTCTTGGGTGAAGGCCTCCACAAAGTTCTCGTCTCTAAGCACATCCGATTCCCCTGCTTGTTCGATCTCACTCAGAAGCCAGCTGCCCTCTTGGAAACTGAAGCTCCAGAATTCCTGAAATCTGGCAGGGGTCCTGTCTCCCCTTAGAAAAGCTCCGGTGCTCTCATCCACGTAATAGTCCTTGGCACTGGCCGTGATAAGGGCTGTGAAAAAACGCTCAGCGGGGTTTTCACTATAGTGGATATGAACCAAGTCCACTGCTTCCACTTTCAGGTCTTCTATCCGGTTTATCTCCTTGTTTTTCCTCATGGAGTTCAGCTGGGCCAGGTGGCGGGCGTGCAAGGCCTTAGTCATTAGAGGCTCCATGGGCCCGTAGTCCCTGGCCTCCCAACATTCCTGAAGCTTTAGGAAAGTAGTGCGGGCTTTTTCCGAGAGTTTCTCGGGGGAGAGCCCCGGATCCTGCCCTGCAAGAAACTGTAGGAGCTTTCGGGTCTTACGTGCTTTCTTGGCAATTTGCCCCGGACTGTACAGATGGTCCAGATTTTCAGATTTGGACTTCCTGGAAGAACTAAGAATAATTACGAAGATCAGGATCATGATAAGAAAAGCCGCAACAGGGATCCAAGGAGAGCCCTCTTTGGAAGAAGAGGTGCGTGGATAGGTGTGTCTGGAGGAAGAGCTCCTAGAACTTCGGGAGCCTCCTCCGGAGCTTCCCCCCTTGTTATGCACCCCTACCCGGCACACAAAAAAGGTATGGGGCCGGTCAGTGCGAAGATGGAAAACCTCCGAAGGGGCTTGGACAAATTGAATTTGAATTAGCTTTTGGGATGATAGACTGCTTCCATCCCAGCTCCACAGCAGATCCCCGGGCCTCAGAAATTCGGCACTTCGGAATTTTCCATTCCCCACGTAAAAAGGATGATCCCTGGTAACGCGAAGTTTAGTCCGCTCTGTTGTGAGCTCCAAGTATTCCCTGGCTTCTTTTCGCAGCACCTCCAAGACCCTGGTGGGCAAAACCTCTCCCTCAGGCTCAAAACTCAAGACCTCATCCCCTGGCTTTACCATCGAGATCGGCACTTCCTGCCCGTCAGCTTTGAGCACCAACATCTCAGGCAGAAAGCAGCCCTTGTTGTGGGTGAGGACAAACTCTGCAGCAAAAATACCCCCGGGCCAGACAAGCAGGTTGTACACCGGAGCATTCCAGGGCAGACTCTTGATCTCTCTAATACGGCTCGAAGCCAATCTGTTGCCCTGGAGAAAAAGCAAGCTTTTGCCTGGAGATAACCCAGCGGCCCTGCGAAACTCCCCCTTACGGGTCATAAGCAGTTGCTCCCCGGTTAGCAGAAGGCTTCCCTTGCGGGTTCTAAGCAGAACTATTTCTTCCGAGTAATGGGAGAACAAGGCCTGGACTGAGGCCTGGTAAGGGCCACCGCTACCCCAAGTCCAAATTGAATCCCCTTGTTTTAAGGTTTCAATATAGGATGTTCCCCCCGGGGTGAGAACCCTGGAGCCTTCAGAAACACATCCTCCACCGCCCCTGGCCTCTAAGTGGGAGGCTCCCAAGAGACCCAAGAAAAAAAACACAGCTCCCAAGATCCGACTCTTGGCCCGGCCAAAGCGGCTCATGGCTTCTTTCCCCAAGGCTTCGCTGCTCAATGCAAAGCCGCCATGACCCCTCCCAACACAGCCGCGGCCGCCACTATGCTAACCCCCAGGATGGCGGCGCTCACAAGCCTGCCGTAATATTCGGCCACGGCCCTGTTGCCGCGGGCTATTTCTCTTTGTTCGTCCATCTGGGGGGTCAATCTGTCCACTATCCTGGGCACCAGCACAGAGGCCAGAAGCACCAGGAGAATGCCCACAAGCCCCCCCACAAAGGAGAAGATGACCGCCCACCCTATGTTTTGGAAGGTTTCCAGCATGGGACCGCCTCCCGGACTTAGAACTTCACCTGAGGAACCGATCTTTCCTGCTGCGGAGCCTCCAGCTGGAAAAAAGGCTCGGGCTTGAAATTAAATACACCCGCCACCAGATTTCCGGGGAAGGTCTCCAGCTTGTTCTTGTACCTCATGGCGGCATCGTTGTAATACTGGCGTGCAAAGCCTATTCTGTTTTCGGTGGCTGCCAGCTCCTGTTGCAGCTGAATGAAGTTCTGGTTTGCCTTGAGGTCCGGATAGGCTTCGGCCAAAGCAAAAAGTTGCCTTAAGGACTGGGTGAGAAGGTTTTCTGCCTGGGCCCTGTCCTCCATAGAGCCTCCTGCGGCCACGGCCTGCTGGCGGGCCTTCACAACAGCTTCCAAGGCCTGCCGCTCGTGGGCTGCATAGCCCTTGACCGTCTCCACCAGGTTAGGCACCAGATCGTGTCTTCTCTTGAGCTGGACGTCTATGGAACTCCAGGCGCTGTGCACCTCGTTTCGGCCTCTGACCATCCCATTGTACAAGGCCACTGCCCAGATCAACAAAACTGCAACAATTCCAAGGAACACCAGGAAGCTCACCTTTTCACCTCCTGCTCCGTGCTGGGGCCCTATCTCCTAGCCCAAAGGCCTGCCCAAGAGGTTTCCCTGGCCCTGGGGCTTCTCCCTCCCCCAAGATCCGCTCTATTGAGTCTTCCAGAGGCTGGCTTAACACCCCGCGCTCGGTCACGATACCTGTTACGAGCCTTGCCGGGGTTACATCAAAAGCCGGATAGCGGGCAGAGACCCCCTGGGGGGCCAATCGCATTTTTCCCAAGACAAGCACCTCCTGCGGGTCCCTCTCCTCAATGGGAATGTCTTCCCCCTTTGCCAGATAAGGATCAAAGGTGGAGAGGGGAGCTGCCACATAAAAAGGGATTCCGTGCTCCCTGGCCAGGACCGCCAGGCTGTAAGTGCCTATCTTGTTGGCCACATCCCCGTTGCAGGCTATTCTGTCCGCTCCCACAATTACCAGGTCCACCTCCCCCTTTCTCATGAGATGCCCGGCCATATTATCCGTTATGAGGGTGACTGGGATCCTGTCCTTGTGGAGTTCCCAGGCCGTAAGCCTGGCTCCCTGCAAAAAAGGCCTGGTCTCATCCGCCAAGACCGAGACGTCCTTGCCCTGCCTGTGGGCGGATCTGACCACCCCCAAGGCGGTTCCATATCCTCCAGTGGCCAGACCTCCTGCGTTGCAATGAGTCAATATACTGGCTCTTGAAGGCACAAGTTGTGCCCCTGCCTCCCCCATGGAAAAATTAGCCAGCACATCTTCCACCCATATCTTTTTGGCTTCACTCAACAAAGCCTCTCTTATCTCATCCGGGGTGGCCTCTTCAAGCCCCCTTGCCACCTTGAGGCATCTGTCCAATGCCCACCTTAGGTTCACTGCCGTGGGCCTTGTGGAAAGAAGCAGCTTAGCTTCCGGCTCCAGAAGCTCCAAGAGCCGGCTCGCGGTTCTTGCCTTCAAACTCCGGGCAGCCAAAGCCAGTCCCATGGCCGCGGCTATCCCTATGGCAGGAGCACCCCTCACTGCCAGCTGCTTGATGGCACGAGCTACCTGCCCGGAGTTCCTTAGCTCCAGATATTTCTCCCGACCGGGCAGGAGTCTTTGGTCCAGGAGCAGCAGCCTGTCTCCGCGCCACTCAAAGGTCCTGAAATGGGGGGATAGAAAGGGTTCTATGGAATCCAAAACGGGATCAGCAGGCATCAAAGCTTTCCTCACTCAGATCTAATGGAGTATCCTTCAAAACCCGTGTCCTTGGGGACTTCGCCCCCTTGCCCCTGGTACTCTTGGGCAGATTAGGACTCAAAGCAGGGCCAAGCCTGAAACCAATCATAAGGGAGTTTTGGGCCATGGATTGGTTTCTCCTAACATATGCTCAAGCTAGCCCTCATCATCCACCACTGGAGAAGAATTCTGGCTGAGTCTTTGTTCCAGAATCCTTTGGGCCAGCTTGGGGTCTGCCTGCCCCTGGGTTTTTCTCATGACCTGTCCCATGAAGAATCCCATGAGCTTGGTCTTGCCCTGGCGGTAAGACTCCACCTCTGCGGGGTGTTCCCCCAAGATTTCTTCTATTAGCTGAGAGATGGACTCTTGGTCTGAGACAGTGGCCCAGCCCTTCTCCAACAGGATCTCTTCAGGATCCTTTCCTGTCACATACATCTGTTCAAAAAGGCTTTGGGCAATGCGTCTGCTGATGCGGCCTTGCTCCAGGAGGGCCAGCATTCTGGCCAGCTGCTGGGGACGCACCAGGCAATCCTGGATAGATGCTCCATCTCTGTTCAAGAGCCCTAGGAGTTCCCCGCTTATCCAGTTGGCCACCTGTCTGGGCTCCTGGAAGTCTTTCACGCAGGCTTCGAAGTAGTCTGCCAGGGCTCTGGAACTGGTAAGTAGCTCTGCATCATAAGGCCTCAGGCCGTACTGGAGCAAAAACCTCTCTCTCTTGGCAGCCGGGAGCTCTGGAAGATCTTTTTGGACCCTTTCCAACCAATCCTCCTGAATCCTGACAGGCACCAAGTCAGGGTCAGGAAAGTAACGGTAATCGTGGGCTTCCTCCTTTCCCCTCATGGAATAGGTGATCTGTCTTTGTTCGTCCCACAGACGGGTTTCCTGGATTATGCTTCCCCCTTGCTCCAGGATTTGAATCTGCCTTTGAATCTCATAGGATATGGCCCTTTGCACATTTCTGAAGGAGTTCATGTTCTTGAGCTCCGTGCGGGTGCCGAAATTCTTCTCTCCGACAGGCCGCACCGAGACATTGGCGTCGCATCGAAAACTCCCCTCCTCCATGTTCCCATCGCAGATTTCCAAGTATACCAGGATCTCCCTCAGCTCCTTCAGATAGGCCACTGCCTCTTCCGGGCTTCTCATGTCCGGCTCTGAGACTATTTCCAAAAGAGGCACCCCGGTTCGGTTGAAATCCACGTAGCTCAAGGGTCTTGTCTCGTCGTGCACAAGCTTTCCCGCATCTTCCTCCATATGGATCCTGGTTATCCCGATCCGTTTGGTTTGGCCTTCTCCCAAAGGAATTTCCAGGTGCCCACCTGAGGCCAAGGGGGCTTCGTACTGGGATATCTGGTAACCCTTAGGCAAATCGGGATAAAAGTAATTCTTGCGGGCAAATATGCTCTTCTCGGCTACTTTGCAATGGGTTGCCAAGGCCAGCTTAAGGGCGAACTCCACTACTTGTTTGTTTAGAACGGGCAAGACACCTGGCATGCCTAAACACACCGGGCAGGTGTGGCTGTTAGGATCGGCCCCGAAGGAAGCCGAGCAACCACAAAAGATCTTGCTTCTTGTGCGAAGCTGGGCGTGCACCTCAAGACCGATTACCGGCTCGTAATTGATCATTTGGGTCCTCCTAACCACACCGTTCCCCTCAGAGTTGAGGTCTCCTGCCAAGATACCCTGAGGCCTGTTCATAGCTGTAGGCCACTTGCAGGATGCGCTCTTCCTGAAAATGAGCCCCCACTATCTGAAGCCCTATGGGAAGCCCGTTGCTGTCCAGGCCACATGGGATACTCATGGCCGGGAGCCCGGCCAGGTTTACAGGAATGGTGAAGTAATCGCTCAAGTACATCTGGATGGGATCCTGCAGTTTTTCCCCTAGGCGGAAAGCCGTGGTGGGGGCTGTAGGGCTCACTATGACATCGCAGAGCTCAAAAGCCCTGCGGAAATCCTCTATGAGTAGGGTGCGCACCTGGCAGGCCTTCAGGTAGTAGGCCTCATAGTAACCGGCTGAGAGGGCATAGGTCCCCAGCATTATTCTACGCTTTACCTCTTGCCCGAAGCCCTTGGAGCGGCTGCAGCGATACATCTCCAAGAGGCCTCCTTCCTCCCCGCAGCGGAAGCCGTATTTCACTCCGTCATATCTGGCCAAGTTGGAACTGGCCTCGGCCGGAGCCACAAGGTAGTACGAGGGAAGGGCATAGCACATGTGTGGAAGACTCACCTGCACAAGCCTAGCTCCCATACTTTCCAAGAGGCTTAGGGCCTCTTGAACCCCTTTCAAGACATCCCCTTGGACCCCTTGCTCCTCTTGGAGATATCCCACACGAAGACCTTTTACCTGGCCTTTCAACGCCGATGTGTAATCAGGTGCAGGAACCGGAACTGAGGTGGAATCCCTGGGGTCGTGGCCGGCTATTGCCCCCAGCAAAAGGGCGCAGTCACGCACGTCCTTGGTCATGGGCCCTATCTGGTCCAGGGAGGAAGCAAAGGCCACCAGCCCATACCGGGAGACCCTTCCATAGGTGGGCTTCATCCCAACTATGCCGCAACAGGCGGCGGGTTGACGGATGGAGCCTCCTGTGTCCGAACCAAGAGCCCCAAGACACTCCTGTGCTGCCACCGCTGCAGCGGAGCCCCCGCTGGAGCCCCCGGGGATCCTCTCCAAATCCCATGGGTTGCGGGTGGGGCCGAAAGCGCTGTGCTCTGTGGAGGAACCCATGGCAAACTCATCCATATTGGTCTTGCCCAAGAAAACAGCCCCCTGTTGCCTCAGTCTTCCCACCACCGTGGCATCGTAAGGGGGAATAAAATCACCCAGTATTCTGGAGCCGCAGGTGGTTGGGAAGTCAGCAGTGCAAAGCACATCTTTCAAGGCCAGAGGGATCCCCAACACAGGGGTTCGCTCTCCCGAGTCCAGCCTTCGGTCCGCTTCCTGAGCCTGGGCTAAGGCCTGTTGCCCCGCAAGGGCCAAGAAAGCCCTGACCTTTTCCTCCACTATGCTCTTCTCGGCTACTTTGCAATGGGTTGCCAAGGCCAGCTTAAGGGCGAACTCCACTACTTGTTTGTTTAGAACGGGCAAGACACCTGGCATGCCTAAACACACCGGGCAGGTGTGGCTGTTAGGATCGGCCCCGAAGGAAGCCGAGCAACCACAAAAGATCTTGCTTCTTGTGCGAAGCTGGGCGTGCACCTCAAGACCGATTACCGGCTCGTAATTGATCATTTGGGTCCTCCTAACCACACCGTTCCCCTCAGAGTTGAGGTCTCCTGCCAAGATACCCTGAGGCCTGTTCATAGCTGTAGGCCACTTGCAGGATGCGCTCTTCCTGAAAATGAGCCCCCACTATCTGAAGCCCTATGGGAAGCCCGTTGCTGTCCAGGCCACATGGGATACTCATGGCCGGGAGCCCGGCCAGGTTTACAGGAATGGTGAAGTAATCGCTCAAGTACATCTGGATGGGATCCTGCAGTTTTTCCCCTAGGCGGAAAGCCGTGGTGGGGGCTGTAGGGCTCACTATGACATCGCAGAGCTCAAAAGCCCTGCGGAAATCCTCTATGAGTAGGGTGCGCACCTGGCAGGCCTTCAGGTAGTAGGCCTCATAGTAACCGGCTGAGAGGGCATAGGTCCCCAGCATTATTCTACGCTTTACCTCTTGCCCGAAGCCCTTGGAGCGGCTGCAGCGATACATCTCCAAGAGGCCTCCTTCCTCCCCGCAGCGGAAGCCGTATTTCACTCCGTCATATCTGGCCAAGTTGGAACTGGCCTCGGCCGGAGCCACAAGGTAGTACGAGGGAAGGGCATAGCACATGTGTGGAAGACTCACCTGCACAAGCCTAGCTCCCATACTTTCCAAGAGGCTTAGGGCCTCTTGAACCCCTTTCAAGACATCCCCTTGGACCCCTTGCTCCTCTTGGAGATATCCCACACGAAGACCTTTTACCTGGCCTTTCAACGCCGATGTGTAATCAGGTGCAGGAACCGGAACTGAGGTGGAATCCCTGGGGTCGTGGCCGGCTATTGCCCCCAGCAAAAGGGCGCAGTCACGCACGTCCTTGGTCATGGGCCCTATCTGGTCCAGGGAGGAAGCAAAGGCCACCAGCCCATACCGGGAGACCCTTCCATAGGTGGGCTTCATCCCAACTATGCCGCAACAGGCGGCGGGTTGACGGATGGAGCCTCCTGTGTCCGAACCAAGAGCCCCAAGACACTCCTGTGCTGCCACCGCTGCAGCGGAGCCCCCGCTGGAGCCCCCGGGGATCCTCTCCAAATCCCATGGGTTGCGGGTGGGGCCGAAAGCGCTGTGCTCTGTGGAGGAACCCATGGCAAACTCATCCATATTGGTCTTGCCCAAGAAAACAGCCCCCTGTTGCCTCAGTCTTCCCACCACCGTGGCATCGTAAGGGGGAATAAAATCACCCAGTATTCTGGAGCCGCAGGTGGTTGGGAAGTCAGCAGTGCAAAGCACATCTTTCAAGGCCAGAGGGATCCCCAACACAGGGGTTCGCTCTCCCGAGTCCAGCCTTCGGTCCGCTTCCTGAGCCTGGGCTAAGGCCTGTTGCCCCGCAAGGGCCAAGAAAGCCCTGACCTTTTCCTCCACCAGGGAGATCCTGTCCAGAAGGGCTCGGGTGAGCTCCACAGAGCTGATTTCCCTTTGGTCCAGAAGTTCCCTGGCCTGCCATATAGTGAGTTCCCAAAGTTCCATGAATTAACCTCTCAAAATTGGAAACGCCCTTGTTCCCATTTCCCTGGCAGCGCAACAGACGGGCTGGGCCGGTGATGGGAAGCCCAAGGCTTTTCAGCCTCATTCGATTACCCTGGGCACCTGGAAGCTTTCCCCTGAACACTTTGGAGCATTGGCCATTACCTTTTCTGGCTCCATGGAGGGCAGAACCAGATCTTCCCGGAACACATTGAAAAGCTCCATGGCGTGGGTTGTGGGCCTCACGCCTTGGGTTGACACCTGCCTTAACTGCTCCATGTGGCCAAGGATGGAGTTGAGCTCTCCTGTGAGCCGCTCCAGTTCCTCCTCGTTGAAACTCAGCCGGGCCAGTTCCGCCACGTGTTCCACGTCCTGCCTGGTTATTCCCATAGCAAGGCTCCTTTCCATTTTTCCCCATGGGCTTCCGAGACATTCTTGAGCAGAGCGTCCACTCTGGGTTTTCCCGGAGCCTCTGTAGCAGCAGGATCCTTAAAAGAGCTGGGTCTGCCCATGAGTTCCATAAGCACGGCCTTGCCCCCTGCCCTCAAGCCCTCCAGGTTGTAACCTCCCTCCAAGGCCACAAGCACTCTACCTTGGCAAACCTCTTCGGCCATCTCCAAAAGCACCCTGGTAAGAAGTCCGAAACCGGCTGGACTTACGGCCATGCCGCCCAAGGGATCCCCCTCATAGATATCAAAGCCCGCTGAGACAACGAGCAGTTGAGGTTTAAAGGCCCTTCCCACAGCAGCAAAAATCCTTCTGTATATGCCCAAGTATTCCGAATCCCCATATCCCACTGACAAAGGCACATTCAGAGTGTAGCCTATCCCATCCCCCTTGCCTGTCTGCTGAAAGGAGCCGCTTCCCGGATAATAGGGATACTGGTGGGTGGAACCATAAAACACGGTGGGGTCTTGGTAAAAGGACCATTGGGTGCCGTTCCCGTGATGAAGGTCCCAGTCCAGTATCATGACTCGGGAAAGCCCGTGTCGTGCCTGGGCGTATTTGGCTGCCACGGCTACATTGTTGAAAAGGCAAAATCCCATAGCCCTTGAAGACTCGGCATGGTGGCCCGGAGGCCGAATCATGGCAAAGGCGTTTTTGATTTCACCGTCCATTATCCTGTCCAGGGCTTCCAGACAGCCTCCGGCCGCTAAAAGGGCAGCCTCATAAGAGCGGGGCGAAGTCTGGGTGTCCGGGTCCAAAGAACTCCGGGCACGGCCGGCTGTGGCGGCAACCCTCTCTATGTAACTGGGCTCATGGATTCGTTCCAGGTCCTCCCGGGTGGCGCTCCTGGGAGGGATCAAAATGAACCCTGACCCCAAGTCAGGCTCTTCCAACATCTCATACAAGACCCTCAGGCGATCCGGGCTCTCGGGATGATAAGGCCCGGGGTCATGCTCCAGGAAGACTGGATCCTTTACCACGCCTGTTCTGGCAGCCACGGTCACCTCCCTTTGGAAATTCAACATGCCCACCCAGATGAACCCCCAATTTCTTTTACCACAACTGGTAAGAAATCGCGAGGCTGCCTGGAACCGGCACAGGCTTTGAGAATAATCCGGGCTAGAGCTTGCGGCTGGGCCCAGAGGAAAGGGCTTTTGGGCTCAGCCCAAGTGCTTTATCTTATGTTCTGGGGACACACCGAGAAACCATTCGGGGCAGGGCTGTTGCTTTGGGCAGAAGCCAGGGGCCTCAGAAAAGAGCCTTGGGGGACGGCAAAATGGAACTCATCACAGTTAGATCCGGGCAACGACTGGAGATGATGGACATAACGGAAAAAGTGGAAGAGGTTCTGGCCAAATCCGGCCTTAACAAAGGAGCCTGCCTGGTATATGTTCCCCACACTACTGCAGGAGTCACGGTCAACGAAGGGGCCGATCCGGATGTCTCTAGGGACATTTTGGAGAGGCTTTCCCAACTGGTTCCCCGCAAAGCGAATTACCACCACCGGGAAGGTAATTCCGACTCCCACATCCTAACCAGCCTTGTGGGCTCCTCTCAGTTCATTCCCGTAGAGGCGGGAAAACTCCTTTTGGGCACCTGGCAAAGGATATTTTTTTGCGAGTTCGACGGGCCCCGAACCAGAACCGTTTGGATACAACCCATTGGGCTTCGGTGAATAAAAGGGTTTAAGTTGATGCCCCCTTGTACGGGCCTTACCTCCTTGTTTTGCTTCCCGGTTAAAGGCCGGGGGAAAGAAGACTTCCTTTTCAGGGGCTTTTTTCCTGGGACTGGGAAGAGGCAGTGCTCTCCCCTGTGCTTCCTTTGGCAAGGCCTTTTAACCCGTAGAGCTCCAGGAGGCGGTTGATGTCTGTGGTTCTCAGATCCAAGCCTCCCCCGGAGACCGGAAGCACCAGGATGGGTTTGTTTTGGAGATTCTCGGCCAGCTTCAGTTTGAGAAGTGTTTCCCCCCCCTTGCCCGCCAGGGCCTTTGTCATCTGCTCTAAACCCTTTGATTCCGCCTCGGCCTCTGCACGGATAGCCTTGGCGATCATCTGCTGCTGATCGTAGTAAGCGTCAGCCTCTATCTTGGCCTGGAAAAAATCTCCGTCGGCTTTTGCCACCACCTGGTTAACCTCTCCTATGGCCTCCTGGAGCTTTTGAAGCCATTCCTCCTGGGCGGCCCTGGTCTCACTTTTTGCCTTCTCAGCCAGCTGGTCTGCCACCTTCCTGTCCTCTATGGCTTTCTCGTAAGCTGGATTAAAACGGTAATCCTTGGTCAGAACGTTCTCCACTATGATACCGTAAGGGTTAAGGATCTGATTTAGCACTTCTTTGGCCCGTGCAGCCTTCCTGGCACGTTCCTCGGCCACATAAAGCTGTTCTGTGCTGAGTTCTCCGAATATGTCCCTGGGGGAACTGCGGGTCACGGTGCGCACCACGCTCTCCCTCAGCTCCTTGTCGCTCCTGGCCACAAAAGCCAAGATGTGGGGTGCCATGGCAGGGTCTATGCGGTAGGAGATGATCACGTCCAAACTCAGGTCATTGCCGTCTATGGTTTTGAAAAGAAGGTCATCACGCCCTTCCCTGTCCCCCTTGCCGGTTTGGAGAGTCATCTCCAGGACCTGGATTCTGGTATCAAAGGTGTGCCAATCGTTTATGAAGGGAATAAACCAGTACGTGGCTCCCGGTTCGTAAGCGCGCTGTTCCACCCCTGAGCTTCTGAGAATGCCCAGCTTGATTGTTCGCACGCCCACCTCTGTAGGGCCCGTGGAGTAAGGGTAACAACCCGTCAGTGAAACTATGGCCAAGACAGGCAACAAACTTAACCTTTTTGCGGGAAACCTCATGACGCCTCCTAAAAGCCACCCCGGGCGGGTCCAAGGCCAGCTTAGGTTTTCTCAAGGCCTTCTAAGCTCAAAGTTCCTCAAGGTCTGCTCCAGGTTCAAAGGGTTCAGACCTCCCTGTCCGTCGGAGGGAAGGATCAGGAGCTGGAGCCCACGGTACACCTCAGCCATCTGAAGGCCTACCAGCACATCGGCCCCTGCACCCCCAAGAGCTTGGTTCTTAAGGGCAGTACGCTCGGCTTCCGCCAGTCTGACCAGCAAGTCGCCTTCTGCCTTGCGGGCGCGGCTGTATAAGTCGGCCTCGGCCTTCCTTCTCACTGCGTAGGCCTGACCCTCCTGGAGTTTGACCCCCACAGCGGCCCTTCCCTCCTCCACAGTTTTCTTAAGCTTGGCCATTTCCGCAGAGGCCCTGGCCTCGGCCTGGTTCTTGAAGACCAGCTGGTCTTTGAGTTTTTTCTCCTCGATGTTCTTTTGTATCTCCTCGCTATATTGGAAATAACGCACCAGGACGTGCTCCACCTCTAGGCCTTTGGGCCGCAACTCCTGGTTCATTATTTCCCTGGCCTGATGTACTTTTTCCACCCTCAAAGGGCTGTTATAAAACTGCTCGGTGGTAAGCTCCCCCAAGGTCTGTTTTAGTATGGCCTCTGCCCGTGGAACGATGCCGTTGTCCTCAAAAAGACGTCCAGGCCCCAAAGTCACGAAGACCTGGTAGGGATCCACTATTCGGTAAAGTACAGAGGCATCCACCTCCACAAAAAAGCCGTCAGAGGTTTGTATATAAGCAGCCCTCTCGTGCCTGGCAAACTGGGAGCGGGTAATGGGGTTGTTGCTCAGCTCCAGCACCTGGATAGATTTGGGGAATTTGTGCAGCTTCTCGAATGGTTCGGGAAGCACGAAGCGGTAGCCGGTCTGGTAGGGTTTTTTTTGTATGCCTCTTTGCAAGCCGATCATGACCTGCTTAATCCCAAACTCATCCGGCCCCACATAGGTGAGGCATGATCCATAAGCTGCAAGACCGACCAGAATAACCGCACCCAGGACAATAAGCTTTATATGAAAACCCGAGGAGCCCCCCTGGGAAGCAGGGGGCTTGGTTTTTCCTATTCCAGTCATCTGCACTCCCCCTTTTTTGCGGATTAGTCATGTTTCGTCCAGGATAGTGAAGGGAAATGAATCGGTTGTCAATCCTGCGAACCCCTTAGAGGACTGGAGATCCATGGGTACCTGATAGGGCTGCCCGGCCGGGGTCAGCATTAAGATTTTTTTCATGCGGTTGACTGGGTTTAGGGGATTTGCTAATTTTGGAAAGGACCCGTGGGGATGTAGCTCAGCGGGAGAGCATTGCCTTCGCAAGGCAGGGGTCGGGGGTTCAAATCCCCTCATCTCCACCATGCTCAAGTCCGCTTCGGGGGGTGTGGCAAGGACCCGGGCCGATGCGACCAGCCCAATTCTTCTATCCCGGATCGCACAGTGGCCAGAGAATCCAAGATAGAGAGAAAGACTTCAGAGACACAGGTGGAGGTGAGGCTTGGTCTGGATGGCACAGGCCAGGCTGGCATCTCCACGGGGATACCATTCCTGGACCACATGCTGGAGCAGGTGGCTCGCCACGGCTGGCTGGATTTGGAGGTTCGTGCCAGGGGAGATCTCCAGGTGGACTTGCACCACACGGTGGAGGATGTGGGGATCTGCCTAGGCAAGGCTCTGCGGCAGGCCTTGGGGGACGCAGCTGGAATCCGCCGCTTCGGCCATGCCCAGGTGCCCATGGACGAGAGCCTGGTGGGGGTTTCCTTGGATCTCAGCGGAAGGCCTTTTCTCTTGTCTCGCGTGCCCAGGGGGGTTGGAGGTTCGGGGAGTTTTCCCGTGGGGCTCATGGAGGAGTTCTTCAGGGCTTTGAGTGTCCATGCTGGGATGACATTGCACATACACATTTTGTGGGGTAGGGACCCGCATCATTTGATGGAGGCCGCCTTTAAGGCCTTTGGGAGAGCCCTGGCCGAGGCAGTAGCCCTCGAGCCCAGAAGCCGGGGAGTGCCTTCCACCAAGGGAGTCGTGGACTGAAAGGGAGAGACAAATGAAGTTCAGAAGGAACTGGATGGGCTGTGTGGGCGTTCTGCTAGGCCTGGCTTTGGGGGCTGGGTGTTCCACACCTGAGAGGTTCACCTCTTATTCTCATCCGGGTTTCTCGGCCGCGCGCATAGAAAAGATTGGAGTGCTGCCCTTTTTCAAAGGTCGCCATCCCAGCCAAATAGGACAGACGCTCCAATGCGCCCTTTGCAGGCTTTGGTTTGACCCGGCCAATGTTGTGCAGGGCTCTGAAGAAACCCTCACGCGTTTTGCCTACGAGGTAATGCTGGATCGCTTTGGAGATCGCATTGTTTCCATGGATCATGTGATGGCCACCTACAGCGGAATTCCCCGGGACGATGAACGGGATACCCCCTTGTCCCTAGCTAGAAGAGTGGGACAGAGCATGGGGGTGAGCGCGATACTGGTAGGTACGGTTTGGCGTTACAGGGATAGAAGCGGGGGGCCTGCTGCCACTTGGAATCCGGCCTCGGTGGCCTTTGATTTGTACTTGGTGGATGTGCGCACCGGGGAGACCTTGTGGACAGGGGGCTTTGAAGAGACCCAGAAATCCCTTAGCGAGAACATATGGGATTGGGGCACCTTCTTTGACAGGGGTGCTAGGTGGCTCACGGCCCAGGAGCTGGCTCGCTACGGAATGAGAGAACTCCTAAAACAGATGCCTTTGTAAGGGGCAACAGGATCTTTCCCTCATGTTGATAATCCCGGCTGTAGACCTCATGGAAGGAAAAGCCGTGAGGCTGTTGCAGGGGGATCCCCAACGAAAAACGGTCTTCTCCTCAGATCCTGTATTAGTGGTCAAACGTTGGGTTGGACTCGGCGCTGCCAGGTTGCATGTGGTAGATCTGGACGGTTCTTTGGCAGGAAAACCCCGAAACAAGGAGCTGATCCGGCGTTTGGTAGAGGAGGCCGGGGTTCCTGTGCAGCTTGGCGGCGGTATAAGAGATCTGCAAACAGCCGGGGCTTATCTGGAAGCCGGGGTGGATCGGGTGGTTCTGGGTACTGCGGCTGTGGAAAACCCGGGGCTGGTGCAAAAGGCATGCGAGCTGTGGCCCGGGCGGGTGGCTGTGGCCATAGATGCCAGGAGAGGAAGGGTTACGGTTCGTGGTTGGACGTTGGACACTCAACTTGACCCGCTGCAGCTAGCTAGGACTATGGAGGGGATAGGGGTTTCGGCGTTTATTTTCACGGATGTAAGCAGGGACGGTATGCAAAGGGGTCTTAATTTTGAAGGGGTCTTGGAATTGGCCAGGTCGGTGAGCGTGCCGGTGATAGCCTCGGGTGGTGTGGGCTCCATAGAGGATATACGGAGGCTGGCCCGGATTGCCAAGCAGGGGATAGAGGGGGTGATTGTGGGGAGAGCTCTTTATGAGGGAGCCCTGGATTTAGCAGAGGCCATAAGGGTGGCCCAGGAGGCCGTATAAGCTATGGTTGGATCATGGTTGGAGCTCGTGCGCTTTGGGAAAGACGGGCTTGTGCCGGCAGTGGTGCAGGAGGCCAGCAGTGGGCGGGTTTTGATGCTGGGCTACATGAACCGCGAGGCTCTGGAGCTTACGGCCTCCAGGGGAAGGGTCCATTTTTGGAGCCGCTCCAGGAAGGAGCTTTGGTGCAAGGGGGAGACCTCCGGACATGTGCAGAAGGTTTTGGAGATGAGGCTGGATTGTGATGGAGATGCTCTTTTGGTGATGGTGGAGCAGGCGGTGGCTGCCTGTCACACAGGGCACCAAAGTTGTTTTTTCAGAGCCCTGAAAGGGGAGAGTTGGCAGGATGTGGATCCCCTGGTCTTTGATCCCAAGCAGGTCTATGGAGAAGAAAAAAACAGGCAATTGACTTAAGGAGCAAAAAGGGTATATTCTAAGTATTTCAAGTCGTGATGGAGGGCGGGGTGTGGGCCTAAGCGATCGGATTCAGCAGGAGATGGTGCTTGCCACCAAAGCCAGGGACAAAGAGCGGCTCTCGGCTTTGCGGATGATACGTTCAGCCCTGCAGAACAGACAGATAGAAAAAAGAGGGGAGCTTACAGACCAGGAAGTCATAGGGGTTCTTACCTCCCTGGTGAAAAAAAGCAAAGAATCCATAGAGCAGTTTCAAAAGGGCAACCGCCCGGACCTTGTGGAAAAAGAGGAGAAGGAACTACAGGTCATTCTCTCCTTCATGCCCCAGCAGATGAGCCAGGAGGAATTAAGGGCTGAACTGAAGAAAATAATAGAGGAGCTGGGGGCAAAAGGTTCCAAGGATCTGGGAGCTGTGATGAAGTCGGCCATGGAAAGACTAAAAGGAAGAGCTGAGGGACGGCTTGTAAACCAGGTGGCCAAAGAGTTGCTCTCCTGAGGTGTCTGGGCTCTGTTGCTTAATTGGGGGGGGGACCTGCCCAAGCCGCTTTGGCGGTGACGGGAAGTATCTAATCGGCCTGGGAGGAACAAGAGCGGATTTGAGGGGCAGCTTTCCGGAGTTTGAGGAGTGTGGTCTCAAGAAGATCGCCCGGGCAAAGCCATGAGAGTGGGAAAGGAGCCGTGAGGGGCCCGATGGATTTGGGAGGTGAGTTTTGGGAACAGGGCCCATCCCGGAGGAAATAATTTCCGAGGTCTTGAGTCGGTGTAGCATCGCGGAGGTGCTAGGGGAGCATTTGCAGCTTCGCAAGGTGGGCAACGGTTACCAAGCCCTTTGTCCTTTCCACGCCGATTCCAAGCCCTCGTTTTACGTGAATGAGTCCAAGGGTTTTTTTCACTGTTTCGGGTGCGGTGCCGGGGGCAACGTCTTTCATTTCCTCATGAGGGCGAGGGGCATGGGTTTCCCTGAGGCCGTTCGTTTTGTGGCGGCCCGGGCGGGAGTGGAGATTCCAGAGCGAGCTCTCTCCCAAGAAGAGAAGGCCCTCAGGCGGGAAAAAGCCCTCTTGCTGGAGGTCAACCGGGTTGCGGCTGAGTTTTTTAGGGCGCATCTCCTGGGGAGTGAGGGGGCTGAGGCCAGGACTTATCTGGAGAACAGGGGGGTTTCACCCCAGACCCAGAAGATCTTCGGCCTCGGCTTGGCCCCCAGGGGTTGGAGAGGACTTAGGGATCACCTCAAGGCCAGGGGCGAGCAGTTTGTCTCCAAGGCCCAGAGCCTGGGCCTTCTGGTGAAAGGAAAAGATGGCTCCTTTTACGACAGGTTCAGGCACAGGATCATGTTCCCCATTCAGGAAGAGGACGGCTCTGTGGTAGGCTTTGGAGGCAGGGCTTTGGGTTCCGAAGAGCCCAAGTACCTCAACAGCCCTGAGTCACCGCTGTTTTCCAAGGGCCGGTGTCTGTACGGGCTTCACATGGCCAGAGGCATGATCAGGGAGAGGGACGAGGCGGTCTTGGTGGAGGGATACCTGGACCTATTGGCTTTGTATCAAGCCGGTATTCGAAATGCTGTGGCCACCATGGGGACCTCCCTGACCCGTCAGCACCTCATGAGGCTGAAACGTTACAGCAGCAACCTGCTTTGCGTGTTTGACGGGGACGAGGCCGGAGCAAGGGCCACCATGAGGGCCGTGGATCTTTGCCTGGATCTGGGGGTGTGGGGTAAGGTCCTGAGACTACCTCCTGAGCACGACCCCGATTCCTTTGTGAGGGAGAAGGGGGAGGCAGAGTTTTTGGAATCTCTTAAGGGTTCGGTTTCTTTAATGGACTTCCTGGTGGAAAAGACCACAGAGCATTTTGCACAAGGGGGTATAGAGGGGAAGCGAGGGGCTTTGCAAGAGCTTTTGCCTAGGCTGAGACGCCTTCATGACCCCATTCTTAGGGACCACTACGTTACTGTTGTGGCCAGCAAATTGGGGATCTCTGAGGCCAGGCTGGAGCAACTCATGAGGGATGGAAAAGCAGAGCCGTCCCACAGCAGGATGGAGTTTGCAAAGCATTCCGGAAAGCCCCCTGCTTCAGAAAAGCTCTTGATTCAATGCTTGCTTTTGGATCCCTCTTTGGCTAGGGGGTTGGATCGGGGTATTCTAAAGGAGATGCAGGATGAGCGACTAAGGGAATTGGCTGGGCTGATATGGGAGCGGGTGGAGCGGGAAGCTCCTCCGAGAAATTTGTCCGAGCTTTTTTCGTGCCTGGAAAGTGCTGAGTCTGGGGAAGTCTTGGCAGAGCTCATGTCCGCACTCGAGGAGGTGGGGGATAATCCGCAAAAGGTGTGCTCTGATTGCGTCAGAGATCTTAGGCGAAGATCCTTGGACCGTCAGCTAAAGGACCTGGCAGGATTGATAAGCCAGGCCAGACAGTGCAGTGACACCCACAGGCTGAGCCAGCTTGAGATGCAAAGAGCCAGCTTGGTGTTGGAGAAAAAGCGCTTGGGCTTGTCAGCCTAAGCCAACCCGTCCAGGGGAGGTGCGGGGTTCATGGGAAAAAAACCCCCGTTTGAGGAGATGGATCCTTTGATGATGGATTTTTCAAAGACAAAAGGATATGGACCTGTTGACGAGGTCAATGAGGTGCTCACTTCAGACATACTTGCCTCTGAACATTACGATGATGTGATCGGAATGTTCGGGGACATAGACCTTGAGGTCTCGGATGTAATAAAAAAAGCAGAGGTGGCTCATGAGGCCGGTCCTCTTCTGGAGGGGGAGAGTCTGCTGCCCGAGGAAGAGGAAGACCTCCTGGGGAAGACCAACGACCCTGTCAAGCTATACCTAAGGGAGATGGGGGCTGTTTCCCTGCTTACCCGTGAGGGGGAGGTGCAGATAGCCAAACGGATAGAGCGGGGTCTCAAGAAGGTGGCTCAGGTGGTCTGCCACTCCCCCTTGGCCATCCGGGAAATACTGGATCTGGGAGAGCAGCTCAGAAAGGGCAGGATTAAGGTCAAAGACGTGATCAAGGATCTGGAGGATGAGGATATCTACATGGTGGAGGATGTCCATCTTCGTCGGGTCCTGGAGATCATAGATCGCATCGGGGAATTGGATGCGCAGATGCGCTCCCTGAAAGAACAGGGTCTCTCAAACCAGGAGGTGATAAAAAGGGCGCAGGAGATTTCCGAGAGTCTCCAAGAGGCCATAAGAGAATTGAACCTCAACGGCCGACATGTTGAGACAATAGTTCGTAAGCTCAAGGACTTGGTGGACCGCGTGGGGGCTGCAGAGGCGGTGGTGAAGGAGTGCGAGGAAGAGTTGGGAATGCCCCTCAAGGAACTGCGCCGATTCATGCGAAGGGTTAAAAAAGGGGGCAAGGAGCTGGAGAAGTCGGCCTTCGAGGTGGGTATTCCTCCTTCCAGACTGCTGCTTTTGGAACAGGCATTGAGGGAAGCGGTCCAGGAGCTTCGAAAAGTGGAGGCAGAGGCTCAAATGAGCCCCCAGCGCCTCAAGCGCGACTTGAAACGTGTGCTTGAAGGAGAGGCTGAGGCCTCGGCAGCCAAGAGGGAGCTGGTGGAGGCAAACCTCAGGCTCGTCATAAGCATTGCCAAGAAGTATACGAATAGAGGCCTTCAGTTCCTGGACCTGATACAGGAGGGGAACATAGGCCTGATGAAGGCAGTGGACAAGTTCGAGTACCAAAGGGGCTACAAGTTCAGCACATACGCAACCTGGTGGATCAGGCAGGCCATTACAAGGGCCATAGCGGATCAGGCCCGCACGATCCGCATACCAGTGCACATGATAGAGACCATAAATAAGTTGATCCGTACCTCCCGTTACCTGGTTCAGGAGATGGGAAGGGAGCCTACGCCCGAGGAGATCGCCGAGAAGATGGAGTTGCCCATTGACAAGGTTCGCAAGGTGCTCAAGATCGCCAAGGAGCCCATCTCTTTGGAGACCCCCATTGGCGAGGAGGAAGATTCGCACTTGGGCGACTTCATAGAGGACAAGAAGATCGTCTCGCCTTCCGAGGCTGTGCTTAGAAGAAACTTGGCCGAGCAGACCCGCAAAGTGCTTGCCACCCTGACGCCCAGGGAGGAGAAGGTGCTGCGCATGCGCTTCGGCATAGGGGAGAAGGCGGATCACACGCTTGAAGAGGTGGGGCAGGATTTTGAGGTGACCAGGGAGAGGATCCGGCAAATCGAGGCCAAAGCCTTGAGGAAGCTTCGGCATCCAAGCCGCAGCAAACGGCTGAAGACTTTCCTGGAGAGGTGATTCGGTTTATCCTGATTTCCTAAGAAGGGAATCGGGGGTTGTGTTGGTAAACGGGCCCATAGCTCAGTTGGAAGAGCCACCGGCTCATAACCGGTTGGTCCCTGGTTCGAGGCCAGGTGGGCCCACTTAAAACCAAAAGGAGGAGCCCCTTGGGCAAGGCAAACAAAAAGGAACCTGTTCCCCCGTGCCGGCCCACGGGGGCCTCCAGCACTCCATGCACCCTGATAGGGTGCATTTTTTTTGCCTGAGGGAAGAAAGCGTGGGCTGTCTGGTACAGGATGTAATGGCCTGGCTTGAAGAAGCCTTTCCAGCGCACAGTGCCGAGACCTGGGATCTGGTGGGGCTTCAAGTGGGGGATCCCAAAGCTGAGGTAAAGGGCATCCTGGTGGCGCTGGATCCCACCTGCCAAGCTCTGGAGGAAGCCGCTAGCTTGGGAGCCTCGCTTCTGGTGACTCATCATCCGGTATGGCTGGGAAGTCTCAAGGCCGTTCGTTTGGACGAGCCTCCGGGAAGAGTGATTTGGAGGGCTGTCCAAAGGGGAGTGCAGATCCTGTGTGTGCATACCAACCTGGACAAGGCCTGGGGGGGGCCCAATGACCTCTTGGCCGATTTCTTGGGACTGCAAGGGATTGAGCCTCTGGCAGGGGGTGTAGGTAGAATAGGGGTTCTGCCCAAGGATATGGAGCTTTCTGAGCTTTGCAGGATCTTGGCTGCAAACCATCCCCGTGTGAGGGTCGCAGGACCTCAAAGCCTAAGGCTCAGACGGGTGGCAGTTTGTTGTGGAAGCGGTTCATCCCTGCTGAATGAGGCAAGGAATTCAGGGGCTGAGGTGCTGGTGACGGGGGATGTTAAGTATCACGATGCCAGGCAGGCCGAGGCAATGGGAATTCCGGTAGTGGACGCTGGGCACTATGCCACGGAAAAAGCCCTTGTGCCATGGCTGGCTGAAAAATTGGAGCAAGCCTCACTTCAAAACAAGTGGGGAGTCAAAGTGTGGAGTTCAAGGGATCAAGGGGATCCCTTTTGGGAGCCTGAGTAGGTTCCGGCCGGACTTGGAATTGCTCAGGGGAGGTGTGAATTGGAGGAACAGATAAAGAGATTGCTGGAGATCCAACAGGTGGACCTCCGGTTGGCCGAAATCCACAAGCTGAGGCATCAGCTTCCCCAGGAGATGGAGAAATTGGAAGCTCAGCTCAAGGCAGAGAAGGACAAACTCGAGCAGGCCAGAGCAGGGCTTGAGTCGCTGAAACTGAGGCGCAGACAGCTGGAACGAGATCTGGAAGCAGGGGGGGAGAGAGTCCGTAAGACTCAGGCTAGACTCTTTGAGGTGAAAACAAACAAGGAATACCAGGCCCTTCTTAAAGAGATAGAGACGGCCAAAGAGGCCAATGGGGTTTTGGAGGAACAAATCCTCCTCTTGATGGAACAAATGGAGGAGGGGGCCAAGAAACTGAAAGAATTGGAGGAACAGACGGCTCTGGCGGAGCGCACCATATCAGGACGCCAAAAAGAAATTCAAGATCGCATGGCCAACCTTGATTCTGAAGAGAGCAAGGCCCATCAGGCAAGGCAAAGAGCTGCCGAGCAAACCGATCCCGCCTGCATGGGTACCTATGAGAGGGTTGCCCGCAGTCACGGGGGGATAGGGGTGGCCAGGGTGGACGGGGGGACCTGCCAAGGATGTTTTGTTAGTATACCCCCTCAACTTTACAATGAAATTTTGAAAGGGGGCAGTTTGATTCAGTGCCCCTTCTGCCAGAGATTTCTTTATCATCTTGAGAATTCCGGTAAGTCTCAGGAGGCTGAAGTTGGACCCCAGGTGGGTTGAGGTGTTCGTGGACGGGGCTTCCCGCGGAAACCCCGGCCCTGCGGGAATGGGCGTGATTTTCAGACAGGAAAAAGGCCCAACCCTCCTCACCCTTAAGGAATACCTGGGAGAGGCCACCAACAATGTGGCAGAGTACAGAGCCCTCCTGGCAGCCCTGAAAGAGGCGGCCAGAAGAGGTTTCAAGAGGCTCAGGATCCACACGGATTCCCAACTCATGGAAAGGCAGCTAAATGGGGTTTACCGTGTGCGGCAGCCCCATCTCATGGGGCTTTACCAGCAGGCTCTGCGGGACTTGACCAAGTTGGAGCAATACGAGATCCTGCATGTACCCAGGGAATTGAACAAAGAGGCGGATGAGCTGGCCAACCAGGCCATAGAAGAGCATTTTGGGAGGTAAACTCTGGTTCTTGCCCTGGATTATTTTCTAAGGCAGGACCGTTTGGTTGACACAAGCCCTCAATCAAAAGAGTATTTCTTGATATATTTGCATTCAAATCCGGGCTGAGGCTGGAAATCAGAAGTGGGGCTATCTTAAGTTTTTATGATCTAATGGGGGGTGAGAGAAGATAGAGTTTGGGCTGCGTACTAGGAGGGCTTAAGCGTTCCGTGCGGCCGCTCGCCTACAGCTCCTTTGGGGCTGGAGGCGGGAGGAAAGTCCGAGCTCCTCAGGGCAGGGTGCTCCGTAACTCGGAGTCCCGGTGACGGGCAGGAAAGTGCCACAGAAAATAACCGCCCCACCTTGGGCGGGGCAAGGGTGAAAAGGTGAGGTAAGAGCTCACCAGTCCCCCGGGCGACCGCGGGAGCTAGGCAAACCCCACCCGGAGCAAGACCAAATAGGAGGGGACTTCCCGCCATGTGCGGGCAGAATGGGTGGCCCGCCCAACCCCTCGGGTAAGGTCGCTGGAGGGTCCGGGCAACCGGGCCCCTAGAGGAATGGCCGCAGCCTGTGGTAGGGAGACCGGCCACAGGAACAGAACTCGGCTTATAGGGACGCTTAAGCCCTCTTTTTTTCTTCCGGCCTGGCTTTGAAGCCTTGCCCCTCCCAATTGACCGGTTTTGGCGAATAACCCCGGTTAGGGCCTTGCTTTCTGGTAGCGTGACACAGCTCTTAGGTGCTCCCCTAAAGTACGGGAAAAATGGTGGGTTCCGTCGTTTCTGGATACAAAGAAGAGGTACTCTGTCTCAGCCGGGAAAAGGGCTGCACGGATGGCCTCTCTTCCTGGGCTGCAGATTGGGCCTGGGGGAAGTCCTGGAAAGACATAGGTGTTGTAGGGGTGCGGCATCAGGAGGTGGCTTTTTCGCAGGTCTCCATTGAACTTGTCCAGTCCGTAAATCACCGAGGGGTCGCTCTCAAGTTTCATGCCCATCCTGAGCCTCTTGTGAAAAACACCCGAGACCAAGGCCCTTTCCTCTGGTGCTGAGGTCTCTTTCTCTATTAGAGAGGCCAGGGTCACAGCCTGCAGAAGATCCCACCCCAGATCAAGGAGCCTGGAGTGGAATTCGGCTGGGAAGGATTTCTCAAAACGTCTCACCATGGCTTGTAAGATGCTTTGTGCTGTGGTTCCGGGGGGGAAAAGATATGTGTCAGGAAACAGAAAACCCTCCAGAGAAGCAGCCTTAAAACCCAGTAGCTCAGAGGCCCATACAGGGTCCCTGGCCTTTCTCAGAAACCCTTCAGGATCCACCAAGCCTATTCCCCCCAGCCTTTGGGCCACCTGGAGCAGGTTCCATCCCTCTGGAATGGTAACCCGGTAAAGCTCCACCCGTCCCCCTACCAGTCTTTCAAGCAGATCCAAGGCGGAGCAAGGCGCTTCTAGGCGGTAGATTCCTGCCCTGATCCGGTGGGATTCCCCCTTTAATGCTGCCAAAGCCACAAACGCCTGGGCGTTTAACACAAAACCCTCTTTTTCCAGCAGTTGGCCAATTTCCTGGAGGGTCTTGCCTGAGGGGATCTCCAGCTGTCGAGGAAAAGGCTGGGTCCCATAGGGTAACAGCCAAAAAACCCAGCCCAAATATGTCATCCCCAATGTGGCCAGAACCGCACCCAAAGCTCCTTTACGAATCCATCGAGAGAGTTTTCCAGTTAAAAGATTTAGGATCATAAGACCAGGCCGTTTCTATAGTTTTCCGCCCAGGGTTCTCATCCTTGTAATGATGTAAGGAACCCCCAAAGACACCCAGATCCCAAGCACACAATACTGAAAGAATACATAAGGTTGGCTCTGCGGTAAGCTCATTTTCATACCCAGAGCCAGCAAAGCTCCCCCGCCCCAACCCAATAGCAGCTTTAGAGCCTGGTAACCCCAAGGCCCCCTGGGCGAAAAATCCACCCAGCGGCTCTCCAGAAGATAGCCTGAGCAGAACCCAGTCATGGCTCCTGCCACCATTGATTCCAAGGGCCGGCTCTGAGTAAGCAGGACGGCCGTGGGCAAGATCACCCCCAGCCAGGGCAGAACTCTGCCTTCCCAGCCTTTGGGAGTCCTGGATATTCTTCTGTCTACAGCCACAAGGCCTACCAGAAGAAGTCCTCCCAAAAGCCATCCACCCACAATGTCCACCGGGAAATGGAGGCCCATGTAAATTCTAGACAGGGAAATGGCCAGCACCACAAGCCCAAGCAACACAGGTTTTGTGCGCCATGGAGGTCTTCTGCCCAGCCACCCCCAAAAGACCATGGCGTTTTGGGCATGACCGCTGGGGAAGGAGTAGCCCCCCCCTGAGGAAGCCCAAAGCACCCTCACCCTTGAGGGGTCAGGCCTGGGGATCTGGAAGAACTCCTTGAAAAAGCCGTTCAAATAAACAGAAAAAAGAAAAACCAGGGCAAGTCGTATCCCATGTTTCTTGTCCACGCACCAGTAAAAAAAAGGCACAAAGAAGAGAAAAAAGGTCTCTGTGCCCAAGAAAGTGGCAAAAAGGGCAAACCAGTCCAAGATCTCGTTATGCACCGACTGGCACCACAAGATCACTTGATACCCGCCTGTTTCAGCCCCCATGGTAAATTTCCCTACCGCAAAAAGACTCCACTGATTCTGCTCTTCAAGGCTACTTTGAGCCGGCTTGAATTGAAAGCCCTTTAAGTTGCCTGTCTGAAGGGCCCTGATCGGTGGGGCATCATAGCAGGTGTAAGGAGCAGAGCGGAAGAGGCAGCCGCCCCACAGAGCCACCTAGCCAGGATTATTCTCCAAAGCCCGTAACTTTGTGGGCTCAACCCCCCAAACCCCAGATACACTTCGAGATATTCCGGCTCAAAGCAGAACCAAATCTGAAACCGATAAGAAGGGTGCTTTTGAGTATGGACTGATTTGTTCAATTATGTCATTAAGATAGCCCGCATTATTTACTGATTGTGAATAATGCGGGCTAGGGCCCCAAGGGATACACTCTTGTGCGGAGCTTTTCCTGTCTAACTGCTCAGATGAGGGCCTTGGGAAACACTTTGTCCAAGCATATGATGCGTGTTAGCATGTTGAGGTAAGAAGGCGTCCTACCGATAAAGGAGGAGAGGGGATGGAAACGGTTCTTCATGTCATAGGCGGGATCTGGATAGTGGTGGGAACCTTCGTGGTGCTCTACACCGAAAGGGCTAGGAAATGGTGGATTGCTGTCACTGATCCTATTCCCTTCAAAGCACTGGCTTTTTGTCCCATTCTGGTTGGGGTGCTTCTGATGATCGCCGCCCCTACAAGTCATACTTTTTGGCTGGTGGAGGCGGTAGGAGCTTTTGCGGTGATCAAGGGGCTTTTGCTCTTGCTGATCCCCAGGCAGGAGCATCGAGATTGGCTGCTGGGCTGGTGGAGGGAGAGGGCATCGGATGTCACTTGGCGCTTTGCCGGGCTGCTGGGTGTCATACTGGGCGTGTTTTTGGTACTGCGGCTTTAATCTTTTTGAGCCGTTTTTGACATTGAGAATTGGGGCTGGGCTCAGGTTTCCATAAGAACTTACTTTTTTGGGGGGGTTGTAATGGCATTTTTCAGCCCCAGCGGCCCGATTCTGAAGCTGGCTTGGAGGGTCCCAAGAAGCCCATTCCTTTCTGGTTCTCGGCATCCTGGTACACATGGAGCAATTGCCCATCACAGACGCTGGGAACTTGTATCACCCTTACCACCTCTTGAAAAACCCCCAGCTCGGGTATTAGGGAGCTCAGCAGGTTGGGCGAGTTCAGGAAAAACTCCTCCCTAAAAATTGTTCCAGGCTGATCAGGGTAAATCGCTATAGGCACTATACGGGCCTCCACCAGGTCATTGAAGAAGTGGGTTCCGTACGAGACCTCTGGGGTGGCCCCTTTTTCTTCAAAGGCTATTTCCGCTAAAAACAGGGTCCTGTTGATGTCCTCATAGCCAACCTTAACCCCCAGATTTATGTCATTGCTTCCCCAACGGCCGGGGCCAAAAAGTCCGTACCTCTTGGATTCCAAGACTCTATTGAGACGACCCACTACCCTGCCCACCCCCACCTTCTGCTCGTAACTCTGCAACCTCCCATATGCTTTGGGATCCACGTAAACAATGTACTCCACGTTGAGAATGGCTCCATTGGAAACCCCCCGATCGTTCGTAAAAACTATCTTTTCTTCAGGAACCTCGGCTGGCACGCGCACGCTGTGATCATTGGAGCCTATGGCCAGTGTTCTGCATTGTAGAAGATGGAGCTTCCCCTGGTCCCAGGCGAACTCTATGTCCACCGGATGTCCATAAGCTTCTTCCAGGCGGTGTAAGATCTTTCTGAGGAGCTTTACAAAGGGAGAGCGGGTAAGGAATTTCTCGAAAGTTACGCAGCATTTTTCCGGATCAAGAGGTTGAGTCTTGAACATGGGAGGAGCCAAGTGTCCGTCCTGCACCAGTGAGACCGCCTCGTGGAAATCAGGGTGAGCCACCTTGGATAGGAGCTCCCCTAAACCCACTGTCTCCAGCTGGTTTTCCCTGAGATTCAACACATCCACCATTTTTTGGGAATACTTACGGATCTGGTCTGTTCCCACCTCAGGCCTAAGCAAAGGGTGGCTCAGGGCGATCATCCTGGGATAATCTCCTGCCACACGATCCACTGCCCTTGTTCCCAGACCCAGCACCAGCCTCACTAGGCCCTCCTCCATTTTGATGCGGGGAGTCCACCGGTAAGTGTTTCTGGAGTACGCGACTCCTGCTGCAAAAGGAAAGAAGTAATCCCCCCATCTCCTGCCCGCCACCTTTTGCACGAGGACGCTCATTCGTTCGTCGAAATCCAATAGATCGTGGTCCATACGGTACAGGATGGGGGCCGGACCAAAAGTGCTCATGTGCACCCTCTTGAGTCCCCTCATAAAGTCCTGCAAGCGGGTTTCCAGAGCCCCTTGATTGGCCAGGAACACCGAGTCGTATTTGCCGGAGAAAGCATAACCAAAGTTGTCCTCCAAAAGGCTGGAGGAACGCAGTATGAGGGGATGTTCCCCCACCTTTTGCAGAAAATCCCTAAACTGTTCTACCAAGTCAGGAGGGAAGGCGGCCCGCTCGAACAAGCGGGCCATGGTCTTGTACTCCTCCTCTATTGTTTCCCTGCTCTTGTACTTTTGGCTTCTGAATTCCTCCAGGCCATTGTAATCCAGGAAATCAGAGAAAATCCCGGAGTTGAAATAATAGGACTCTGGGATCACGATATGCTTTTCCAGCTCCGGGTCTCTCTTGGCAAGCCTGGGCAAGAGGATCTTGTAAGCCAAGAGCATGCCGGCCGCCTTACCCCCTATGCGGCCCGAACGCCTTCTGCTCCAATAAGACTGGTTGCAAAGCTCGTTTATGTCCCTGATGGTTATGTGGTGCTTGGCAATGCCTATGAACCTGAGTTGGTTGGATATGAAGTGGTTGATGAGGGCCACCCTGGTGCCTATGGCCTCATTGGGAGGTATGTATAGATCTCCCTCCGGGATCTCGCAGAAGGCGTTTAGAGCTTTCTTTATCTGGATGGATGTGGCTCCATCCATATTCACCACTTTATTGAGATTTCTGAACCGTTCAATTTTTCTGGCCAGATTGATATAGGCTTCGATCTCCTCTTGTGTGAAATTGTTGGAGAAGTAGAGATCCGTGAGGGCCTCTTCCACCTCTCGGACCTCTTCTTCGCTAAAGCTTGTTTTTGTGCTCTTGAGATACTCTTCGGCCTCCCGGTGCAACTCCTCCTCGTTCTTGATCTTTCTTTCTCCAAGGGCCTGCCTGAAGACCCTTCGCATCTCGGGCAAGAGCTTGGGGTACTGCATCATTTGCTGGTACATCCGGTAGGCTCTAAGCAGATCCATATCAGACCCAGCCCCGAAGCCTGCACGCCTCGGCAACCCTTGCCACAGCCACCAAATAGGCCGCCTGGCGCATGTTTATGCGTTCACGGCTGCTCATCTCGTACACTGCACGAAAGGCGTTACTCATTTTGTCGTCGAGTCTTTGGCAAACGTCTCTTAATTCCCAGTAGAAGTTGTAAGTATTTTGCACCTGCTCGAAATATGAAACCGTAACACCTCCTGCATTGGCCAGGAAGTCCGGCAGGACCACCACACCCCTATCAAAAAGGATCTCGTCCGCTTCAGGAGTGGTGGGGCCGTTGGCCAGTTCGCAAAGCACCTTGCAACGTATTCGATTAGCGTTTTCCTTGGTGATGACGTTCTCCAAAGCGCAAGGGAACAACACTGTCACATCCAGCTCCAGGAGCTGCTCGGAAGGGATCTCCTCTGCCTCCGGGAAACCCTTTAGAGTGTCGTACTTGAGCTTGTGCTCCACGAGGGCCCTCGCATCAATGCCCGAGGGGTTGTAAAGGGCGCTTTTGGAATCCGAGGCCGCCACCAGTCTTAAGCCCAGCAATTCCTGCCCCAGCAATGCGGCATGCTGTCCCGCATTTCCAAAACCTTGCACTGCCATGGGCTTCCCCTGCAGATCCACACCGAAAACCCGGGCAGCTTCCCTGGTCACATATATGCCCCCCCTGGCTGTGGCGTCCCCTCTGCCTTGGGAGCCCCCCAACGCAAGAGGCTTGCCAGTAATCACCCCGGGATGTCTTTCCCCCATCATGGTCTCATACTCGTCCATCATCCAGGCCATTATCTGGGGAGTAGTATATACGTCCGGGGCCGGCACATCCCTGGTGACTCCCAAAGAACGCCCCACGGCCCTTATATAAGCCCTGGCCAGTCTTTCCTTCTCGGTTTCCGAAAGTTCCTTGGGGTTGCAGACCACTCCTCCTTTTCCTCCACCCAGAGGGATGTCCACCACCGATGTCTTCCAGGTCATCCATGCTGCAAGAGCCCTCACGGTGTCCAGGGTCTCGTCAGGGTGCCACCTTATCCCCCCTTTAGCCGGCCCGCGCGCCGTGTTGTACTGGACCCTGAAGGCATGGAATATCCTGGTGGTCCCGTCATCCATCTTGACGGGAAGGATTACCTTGATTTCTTGCATGGGCCAGCGCAGAAGCTCATGGGTTGCAGGATCCAACCCCAATTTCTCCGCGGCCATGTCTATCTGCTGCTGGGCGATCTTGAAGGGATTCAACTTCTCACTCATTGGGACCTCCTTTCGACTCTGTGGTGCAATTGACTTCTAAGCCCGCAGACAATTAGTAATGCCCATTATATTCTTGCGAGGTGGCGGTGCAAGGGGGCTAAAAGCAATAAGCCCGCAAGAGGCCTTGCCTGCCAAACCTTTTGACCGATGGGGATTGTTCGCTGATAGGGGAGAATGCTGGATATCTAGCCCGGATTCTTCTCCAAGGCCCATAAATTTGGGGGGCTCAAGCCCCCAAACCCCGGGTAGACTTCCACATATTCCGACTCAAAGCAGGACCGAATCTGAGACTGAAATTCAGGGGGCTTTTGTGTGTAGATTTGTTTGTCCGAACATGTTGCTAAGAAAGCCCGAATTACCCACGGATCGTGAATAATGCGGGCAAGGCGATACAGCGAAATGACTCACCCTCCAAAAAAACTCTGGCTTCTTGTCTCCGGTCGGGCCGAAGCATTTCAGTATGTGCCCAGGATTTGGAAGCGCAAATCCAAGACTGAAAGGCCTTGGCCCACAAGTCGCGCTGCGCATGAAACGCTGCAGCAGGCTCCGTGGAGGCCATCGAGGGGCTGGGATAGGTTTTCCCATGCTCAGGGGAGGATCTCCAGAATTTCCAGCTCTTTGGTGCCGCTGGGGGTTTTCAGCTCCACCACTTCTCCAGGTTCCCTCCCAATAAGAGCCCTTCCTATGGGAGACGTAACCGAAAGAAGCCCTTTTTCCGGTGCTGATTCATAAGGACCTACCAGCTGGTAAACCCCCACCTTCCCAGTGTCCAGGTCCTCCACCTTCACCTTGCTGCCGAAGACCACCCTGTCCTTGGGGAGGTTTTCGGTGGGAACTATGGTGACCGTGGAGAGCATCTCTTGGAGCTTCATGATCCTGCCGTTCAAAAAGGCCTGCTGTTCTTTGGCGGCCGAATACTCTGAATTCTCTGAAATATCTCCGAACTCCCTTGCCTTCTGGATTTGTCCGGCATTTTTCTGAAGCTCCACTGTTCGAAGCCTCTCCAACTCCTCGTAGAGTCGATCATAGCCCTCTTTGGTGATTGGCACGTTTTCCATCTTTACCCGAACCTCCGAGGGGAGGCCCCTAGGGAAAATTCCAAGCAGGCTGCCCCCCTCTTGATCTTGTAACCCGTGAATCATGATACCTCAGCCTGTTTGATTCACCAAGGCTTTCCATGGGCTGGACAGGGAAGGCCAAGAACTCCTAACCCGGATCATTCTCCAAAGCCCGTGACCTTTGGGGGCTCAAGCCTCCAAGTCGCTCCGAGAAAAGCAATCGCCCTGGGATCTCTCAGCTGGGTAGAGTAGGAGAGTCTTGAGCCTGAGGGTCAATGCTCAAGGGTTTGATATTTCCTGGGGGCGTCTTTGTTTTTCAAAGCTCTGGGGGCGAGTATGGCTACCAGGACCGGCTTGTGCTAAATTTCCCCTCATGGGCCTGAGGGAGCTTTTCGACAAGAAAGGGGGCGGTTCCAGCCAGAGTGGAAAAGGGCAGGCGGATCCCCTTGAGGATCCCTTGGTGCTCTCCTTCATTTTTCATCCCAGGGAGGATCTATCCGGGCCGGCTCGGGGCTCAGGAACAAAGGACCTACTTTTCCCGGTCTCAGCCGGCATAAAGATAGGGGCCAGGTTCTACCCTGCAGGGCAGAGCTTTCCAAACCTGATTTTCTTCCATGGAAACGGAGAGATTGCCAGCGACTACGATGAGGTGGCCAGGCTTTATGTTGAGAGGGGTTTGAACCTCTTGGTGGTGGATTACAGGGGCTATGGTCGAAGCACGGGAACCCCCACCCTCAAGAATATGCTTGAGGACGCCATGGAGCTTATGGATCCCATCTCCAGGTGGCTGGCCCGGGAAGGCTTCACAGGGGCCAGATGGGTCATGGGCAGGTCCTTGGGGAGCTGCCCTGCCATACATGTGGCCAGGCACAGGGCGGATGTTTTAAGCGGCATGGTTGTGGAAAGCGGCTTTGCCGACACTCTGGGGCTTCTCAACAGGATTGGACTCCCAACCAAGGGGCTTGAGATCCCCCAAGAATGGAAAAATTTCAACCTAGAGGGAATCTCCCATGTGGAGCTCCCGACACTGGTCATCCACGGGGAATGGGACCAGATAATTCCTTTGGAAGACGGTGTCGCCTTATATCAGGCCTGCAGGGCTTCACGAAAAGAGCTTGTTGTGATCCCAGAGGCCGGGCACAATGACCTTTTTTGGGTTGGCATGGAACAATACATGAGAGCCCTACAGCTTTTTATCGGGAAAGCATAGATGCACCATAATAGGATTGAGCTACACTGAGCCCAAAGCGCAAACACCCTGATCCCAGGTTTCGGATTCGGAGGGATTTGATTCTGAATATGTCAAGGTTTAGCGGGGAATTGGGGGCTAGAGGCCCAAGAGTGCAGAACTTGGGAATAATCCCGGCTGATAGGGGGTGGAAATGGGGATCTGGATAGGGCTCACTGCTTTGTCTGGGTTGGCCTTGTATCTATCGGCATCTTTGAAAAGGATGGATCTGGTTTTGGCCACGGCTTTGGCAACAGCCCTGGGTTTGTTCATGATGGGGCTAAGGGCGCTGCTCCAAAAAAAGGTGCGTCGCCAAATCAGGATCCGTTAACCCGGGTTGTTTCTAAGATCCAATGAGGCTGGGGGCCATGTCCCAAAGACCCGTTTGGGACTTGGGCGGTCTTTAGGCTCAAAAAAAGCCCCGGGCTGCATTAGAAAAGTCAAGGTCTGATGGAGTATGAACAGCTCTATCTCGGGAGACCCGGAACCGCCCCGCATTGTCTAGCCCGGATTAATCAGGGTCAATGGATAATCCGGGCCATCTTAATCACATGTTATGACAAACCGCACCATGCTCAAAAACACCCTGGTTTCAGGGTTTGCCTGCGTTTGAGTCGGAATAAATCGAAGTTTACTGAAGGCTTGGGTGCAAAGCCCCCAAAGTCAGAGGCTTTGGAGAATAATCCGGACTAGCCCTCTGAAATCATGCGGGGTGAGTCCTTTTATCTGGATGGGGACTTGCTGCTTTGGAGGAAAGCCTCCAGCCTCTTTATCATTTCCTGAGGGATGTCCTCAGGCCTGAGACTCTTGCATATCTGGGAGGTTTTCTTGTAGGTGTTTAGAAAGGCCATGCACGGTGGACACTCCCTCATGTGTCGGTCCAGCTCTTCTTTTTCTTCTTGGGGCAGATCCCCTTCCAAATAATCGCAAAGAAGCTCGACCAGTTCTCGACAGGTGTGTTTGTGCTTCTTGACCTTTTTCGGTGAGGTCACTGCAGAGCCCCGCCTTTCCTTGAAATAGGATGCCAAAACCCCCCTTAGAGCTAAGCGAGCCCTGTGAAGCCTTGACTTAACAGCGGGAAGGCTGAGCTCCAGGGTGCGGGATATCTCAGACAGGGAGAAATCCTCCACGTCTTTCATTACCAGCACCACCCGCTGTTCTTCGGGTAGGGAAGCAATGGCTTGACGAATCCTCTCTGCCGCCTCTGAGCTCAGAAGCCTCTCCAGAGGGGCGTCAGACCAGTCCACCACTTCTTGGGCGTACCTCCCCTCCTCTGTGAAAAGGGGAAGGAACTCCTCTATGGGTATGGTCTCCCCTCTTCTGCGCCTGCTTCTCAGCTTGTCCAAGCTGGCATTCACAGTGATGCGGTAAAGCCAGGTAGCCAGGGAAGAGCGTTCCTGGAAATCCCCTAGTCTCCTAACCATGGATACCAAGGCGTCCTGAACTGCATCCTGGGCTTCCATGGAGTCCTGGGTTATGCCATAGGCCAGCCTGTAAAGAGCAGGGAGCATCTCCTGCAAAACTTCTTCATAGATCTCCTGATCCCCAAGGCGCATCTTAATCAAAGCCTGTCCCTGATCCATGGCTGTTGGGTCCTTCCTCAAAAGGCTTCATTCTGATTATGAACTTGTAATTATTCTACTTCAAGCCATGCAATTTCCGGCTCCCAATGAAGCAAGGATGGATTCGCCCCTGCTTCCCTTAAGCTTGCACACTTCCCGAAGTCACAAAAGTCGTGGGTGGATACCCCCAAAAGTCTGCGGCCTGACTGGCAATTACCCCTAACCCGGATTATTCTCCAAGGGCTTTGACTTTGGGGGCTCAAGCCCCCAAACCCCCGGTACAGCTCGACATATTCCGATTCAAAGCAAGACCAAATCTGAAAACCAAAGTCAGGGTGCTTTCCAGCATGGACCGGTTTGTCAGAATATCTCATTAACCCGGATTATTCTCCAAAGCCCGTAACTTTGGGGGCTACGCCCCCAAACCCCCGGTACACTTCGAGATGTTCCGACTCAAAGCACGACCAAAGCTGAAACCGAAAGGCAGGCTGCTTTTGAGTATAGACCAGTTTGTCCCAACATATCATAAAGATAGCCCGCATTACCCATTGACCGTGAATAAGGCGGGCTCAAGATTTCAAATCAGCTGGGAATAAAGATGGGTCTTGTGATGCCACTTTCTGTAAAACAAGTAGAAATTGGCCCGGCTTCTTCGGGCCCTTTCCTCGGGTTCCATGCTTTCCCAGAGGCTGTGGGGGTGGGTTCGAAGGGGCAGTCCGGGTGTTATAACCGCTTTGAACCCAAGCTCTCTTATCCTGAAGGAATAATCCAGGTCCAGGTGTCTGTAAAACCGGAAACGCTCGTCCATCCATCCTGCTGAGCCCACCAAGCGCCTGGGGAAAGCCATGCAATAAAGGGTTATGGCGTGGGCCTCGGGGCCCTGGGCATCCTGGAATTCTTGGCAGTTCTTGGTCAGAAGGCCTGTTGCCCCGGTCAGGCCGATTTCTGGGTTTTCAAGAGTGCAGCCCAAGGGCCCCAGGAAGTCCCCCAGGGGTTCCAGACTCGGGTCCATCAACACCACCAACCTGCCCAATGCGCTGCGCAAGGCTACGTTTCTTGAGGCCGCTTCCCCCAAACGATGGTCGGCCAGCCAAAGAGTTGCATGCGGATCCCCTTGCAGCGCTTCCAGGAGTTCTTCCCTGCTCTGGTCGGAAGAGCCCCCCTCCACTATGATCATCTGAACCCTGTGCCCTGTGCAGTGTTGTCTTATTGCTCGGTAAGATCGAAGGATTTCCTTGGAGTTGTTCCAGGCCACCAGGGAGACCGTAAAATCGTACCTGTCAGGCTCTCCCAAAAGGCTTGCCACCTGGCGGGAAGAGGAGATCTCCTTGGGCAGCCCTTTCCATTCGGCCCGCGACCTTCTCAAAAGCAAAGTTTTTTGGGCCAGGTCCCTTACCTCAAACCCTTGCATTTCAATCCCTTCCCGCATCCTGTCCGCCTCTTGGAACAAACCTCGTGCCCTGAAGTGCTGCCTTTTGTTGATCTGCTCCAGACTCTCTGGAGGAACCTGCTGGGCCAGCTCGCACCAGCTCTCAAGACCTAGGCCCAAGACCCTGTCCATGTGGATCAGCAGACGTGCCTTGAGGGGTTGCGCCATATCTTTGGAATGGAGCATCCTCCAAACCACGGCCAAAGCCTTAGGCATGGCAAGATCATCCGATACGGCTTTTGTGAAAGCCTCAAGCCACTCGAGGCCAGGGCCGTCCGAGGGAAGCTCAGCTTCTTGCCAGAGTCTCTCCTCAGCGTGTCTTCGAATGTGGGAAAGCCCTCTTTGGGCTGATCTTAGGGCGCCAAAACTAAAATTGAGCCGACTTCTGTAGTGGACCGTGAGGCACAGGTAGCGAAAGGCCAAGGGGTCAAAGCCACGGCGTTCCAAATCCCGAATTGTGTAGTCATTTCCTACACTCTTGGCCATCTTGAGCCCGTCGGCTAGCAGGTGCTGGCCGTGCACCCAGTAATTGACCACCTTATGCCCCACCGCCGCCTCGGACTGGGCCAGCTCATCCTCGTGATGAGGGAAAATGTTGTCCACCCCTCCTGTGTGGATGTCGAAACTTTCTCCCAGGTAGTTTAAGGACATGGCAGAGCATTCTATGTGCCAGCCCGGGAAGCCCTCCCCCCAGGGGCTGGGCCACTTCATCTCCCGTCCCGGCTCTGCAGCCTTCCAAAGGGTGAAGTCCCTTGGGTTTTTCTTGTTAGGATCCGCTTCCACCCGCACAGCCGCCATGAGCCCTGGAAGCAGATTCCCCGAGAGTTTTCCATACTCCTTGAAGCTTCCCACATCAAAGTAAATGTTGCCTGCGGCTTGATAAGCATGGCCTTTTTTCAAGAGCCTCTCTATGAGCTGGATGCACTGCAAGATGTGTTCAGTGGCCTTGGGAAATAGATCTGCAGGAAGAATATTTAGGCTGGCTTCATCCTGAAGAAACCTTCTGGTGTAATAATCGGCTATTTCCCTGGAACTCATGCCTGCTCTTCGAGCGGCCGCAATGACCTTGTCCTCCCCCCTCTCCAACAATTCCTGGCGCATGTGGCCAACATCGGTTATGTTCTTCACATGGAAAACTCTATAACCCAAAAAGGCCAAGACCCTTTTCAACCAGTCGGCCAGCAGAAAAGTTCTCAGATTCCCCAGGTGCACATCCCTGTACACTGTGGGGCCGCAGCTATACAGGGTGACTTGCCCGGGGTCCAAGGCTCGAAATTCTTCCTTGCGCCTTGTGAGGGTGTTGAAAAGCAGCAAGCTTGGGCTCCTTTCTTCTCTTCCTGAGGCCCAATTCTAGCACAACTGTGCGCATGATCTGAGAGGCGGGAGGGAACTGGACATAAGGGCTTTCAGGGGAATAGACTTGATGGCCGAGGAAGAAGCGGCAGATCAGGTTGTCTTGGGCTAAAGATTGGATGCGGCCCGCAGCATCTGGAAGTTTCCGCCCCTTTTTGTGCAGTGAAGAATCCAATTGGCTCATGGAGGCTCAGGCCATGGAGCAGCAGATCGCAATGGTCTTGTTGGGCTTGCTGTGCGTTTTTACGGTCTTGCTATTGCTCAGGCTTTGGCGAACAAGAGGCTTGGACGAGGAGGGGGTTAGAAGGCTCTTGGCAGAAGAGAGGGTCTACATGGCCGAGGCTCTCCAAAAACAAGGTGGTGATATGGCCGAGCGTATTGCCAGATCCTCCGCGGATGTGCGCTCGGGTCTCATGGAGAGGCTTGCAAGCGAATTCCAGGGTATCCAGGAGCGCATTCATGGCACCCTCTCTCAGGGCAGAATGGAACTCCAAGAGGGCCTTCTTCGATCCACCCAGGCCCTGGAGAGCCGTTTTGCCACTCTTCAAGAGGCCACCCGCGGGGAGCTGGAAGGCATAAGAAAAAGGTTGGACGAGCGCCTGGAGCGCATAGGAGAGCAGGTGCAATCCAAGTTGGACCAGAATCTGCGGGAGGGGTTCCAGCACATGGAAAAGGTTCAGGAGCACCTCAAGGCCGCGGAGCAGCAGCTCCAGGGGGTTGGGCAGGTGGGGGCCTCCATAAAGGAGCTCAACGCGCTCCTGAGGCTGCCCCACCTCAGAGGGGGGTTCGGGGAGGCGACTCTGGAGCGGCTTCTTGCGGATTTCCTGCCCGCACACATGTACGAGCTTCAGGCACCCATACAGGGGGCAGGTAGAGTTGACGCCCTGGTGAAATTCCCCAAGGCCTCTCTTCCCATTGACTCCAAGTTCCCAAGGGAACAAGTCCTGCCGCTTTTCGACGAGGCGGCCAACCCCGAGAGCCTGGCCGAGGCCAGAAAGACCCTGGTGCAGGTCCTAAGAGGCGAGGCAGCGCGTATCTCCAGGTATATCCGTCCTGAGGCGGGCACCATGGACATGGCTCTTATGTTTCTGCCCTCAGAGACCCTGTACTTTGAGGCTATCCGCGACGGGAAGTTATGGGAGGAGTTGGGAAAAAGAAAAGTGCATCCGGTCTCACCCAACACCCTGGCAGTCACTCTGAGGGGCATTGCCATTGCCCAGCAATATTACGAAATGGCCAGGAACGTGGAGCGCACCATAGAAGAGGTGCGCAGGGCGCAGCGCCACTTTGAGCTTTTCCAGCAACGCTTTCAAGAAATAGGAAAAGGACTGGAAAAGGCACAGGAAGCCTTTCGCACGGCCAGCACCCACCTGGTACATTATTCGGGGGCTGTGGGTAAGCTCTCCCCTGTTGCGCAGCCCGCCCCGGAGCAGAAAACTCCTGTGTCCCCACCCTCGGTGCTTCCTGACTCCTAGCCCCGATCACTTACGAGAGGCTGTGTTTAGGATTTCACCTGGCCCTCACCAAAACCATTTCCTGGTCACTTGCGGCCCCCAGGCCCAGTCGAGTTGCGGTTTTGATCTGGGGCAGATCCCAGGGGTTTCCCCCCAGATGATTCACTGCAGCGTAATTCTGCAGTAGGCGCACCCCCTGGACGTCTATGGCAACCGGATCCCCGGATGCCAGGATCACCCCGGGGTGCACAGCGAGTCCTATGGCAGGCCCCCCGCTCACAAAAGAGACTCTGCCGTCCATGATAATGAGGTCCGGTTTTACAGGAATGTTCAGCTGGGCCGCCCTCTGGGAGACGAACATGTTGTTGTCTGAGTGCAGAATCATCCTGTCGAAGAGGTGCACTAGCCCTACGGTCAACTTGAGGCTCATTGAAAAGCCAGCCGTGAAATGCGTCTTCATGGTGGGAAGGTAAACGATCTTGTCGAATTCCTGAAGCTCCACAGGGTAGGCTGCATGGTCCCAGTAATCCGTTTGAAGCGGGACATCCTGGTAGGAGGATTCATCAAAATTCAGGAGTGGAACCTTTAGCTCGGCCATCTTTTGTGAAAGGCCCGTTTTTTGAAAGACTTTCTGGGTGGGCACCCAGGGCCTCCCTGCACTCTCTCCCACAGAGAGCTTTGTGCATCCGTGTTCTCTGAAAAGCTCTATTACGGCTGTGAGGAACTCCAAACAGGTGGAGCCTGGAGGGGGGTCGTCGCTGTTGAAATTGGGTTTCAAGAGCACACGCTCGTAGGGCTTTACACTCAGCTGGAGGCCTCCCAAGAGCTCCAAAGCCTTTGAAATATCTGATCTTAGATCCCCTGAGCAGGCCACAAAGGAGACCAGGGCTCTTCCCCCCCGCAGGTAAGGATTGGGGAGCCTGTGTTCCCATGGGCCCTTGGCCACGGTCTTTTTGCCCAAGAGGGGCTGGTAGTTCTTGGGCCTCATCCGGGCCAGATGCTCCAAGTACTGCTCCCTGTGGAAGACCACATCTTCTTTCCTGAAGTGGATTCCCATTTCCCCTTTCCCCCTTGTGCGATTGGACCGCTAAAGGTAATTTTATGCCTGTAACCCCCTGAGATCCAGAAGCCACTTTTTGAAGAAAAAAAGTTTCAAGCCATGGGCACTCACAAGGGAGACCAGGTTATGAGGGCAAAGCAGGACCCGTATGAGGAGTTCTGGAAGAGCTTCATTACCACAGGCCGCCTGCCAAGGGGCTCTCTCAGACGGGAGATTGTGGAGTCCTGGAAGCGCTGCAAGCTGCAATACGCATTGGATCCTTACGCCACTCCAAGACCCGTGAAGCTCTCTGAGCAAGAGCTTCTCCAAAGGAAGCAGGAGAACGAAATCCTTTTGGAAGCAGCAAAGCCGTTCCTACAGGTGCTTAGCAGCTCGGTGCGCGGCTCCGGCTTTATCATTACCCTGGCCGACAGGGATGGATACGTAATGGAGATATCAGGGGATGATGAGATACTGGAGATGGCCAGAGCCAACAATTACCTGCCGGGCTGCAGAAGAAGCGAAGACGAGGTGGGAACCAACGCCATTGGCCTGTGCCTTATTCTGCGCCGTCCTGTTCAGGTCACCGGTTACGAGCACTACAATGTAAACCATCACCCCTGGACCTGTTCTTCCTCACCCATATTCTCCCCTGAGAAAGAGCTGCTAGGCAGCATAACCCTCTCGGGCAGGTCAGGAGGCATTCACCAACACACTTTGGGCATGGTGGTCTCGGCAGCAAAGGCCATGGAAAAACAGCTCAGGGAAGAGCAACTGGCAAGGGAAAAGGCTGGCTTGAGCTCTTATCTGGATGCGCTTTTGGATTCCGTATCAGAAGGGATAGTGGCCATAGGGGAGAGCGGCCGGGTGACCCACCTGAATCGCATGGCTGAGAAGATGTTGGGGGTGCCGGGGAAGCAGCTTCTGGGGAAAAATTTCGGGGAAACCGCAGGGGTGGAAGCGAGGCTGTGGGAGAAGATACTTTCGGAGAAAGATCTGAAGGATTGCGAGCTCAACTTGAATCTTTGGGGTAGAGCTGCTTCCTTTTTGCTTTCTGTGAGGCCAGTGGAAGCTCACGGCCGGCTGCTGGGCAAGATCCTGATCCTCACGGAGAGGCGCAGGGTACATGAGCTTATTCAGCGCTTCGGTGGGAGACAGGCCCGCTTCACCTTCGCGGACATAAAAGGTGAGGACTCCAAATTAAAGCGCCAGATAGAACTGGCAAAGATAGCGGCCAAGACAGGCTCCAGGGTGCTGCTGGTGGGGGAGAGCGGGACAGGCAAGGAGCTCTTTGCTCAGGCCATACACAACGAGAGCCCCAAGAGGGCCGGGCCCTTTGTGGCTGTCAGCTGTGCGGCGGTGCCCAGGGAGCTTATAGAGGCGGAGCTATTCGGATACAGGGAGGGGGCCTTTACAGGAGCCAGGCGGGGCGGCCAGATAGGCAAGTTCGAGCTGGCCGACGGTGGCACGCTTTTCCTGGACGAGATAAGCTCCATGCCATTGGAGATGCAGGCTAAACTCCTCAGGGTGCTTCAGGAAGGTGAGGTGATGCGCTTGGGGGACGAGCGTCCACGCAGGGTGCAGGTAAGGGTTATTGCCGCGGCCAACACGGATCTCATGGAAGAGGTGCGGCATAAGAACTTCAGGGAGGACCTTTACTTCAGGCTGAATGTGGTGGAGATCTTCATCCCTCCCCTGAGAGAAAGGAAAGAGGATCTGCCTCTTCTGATAGAGCACATTCTGGCTAGGACCTCTGTCCAACTCAACAGGTCTGCCATTCGGATCTCAAGGGAAGCAATGGGAGTAATAATGGCCTACAGCTGGCCGGGCAATGTCAGAGAGTTGGAGAACTGCCTTGAGAGGGCCTCCATTCTTTGTGAAGGGGATCTCATTGAGGTGGAACACCTCCCAAGACAGCTTCTCATGGTGCCTGAAAAGGATCTCTGGGAAAAACATCGGGAAAGGCCTCTACATGAATGGGAAGAGCAGATAATAGCCCAGGCCTTGGAGAGATGCGACGGGAACATCTCCCTGTGTGCCCGCAGGCTGGGGGTCTCGCGCAGCACCCTTCATCGCCGAATAAAAGAGATGGGCATGAACAAGAAAAGGCTCTCCATACTGTAGCAGATTGATACATATGTAGCAATATGACACATTAAGCTCTCTTCTGGGCAACTTTTTGGCTCCTGGCAGGCTGCTCCAAGAATCCCCTGCCAAATTGAGTTGGCTCTTTGAGAAGGCCCCAAGCCTCTGGGAAGTTATGCCAGGGCTCGAGGGCGGATAGGGCCTTGGAAAGTTTTGGGAATCTAGAAACGGGAAACTAAGTTCCCTTCATTGTCCTGAATGTTCTCCAAGTCCTTTGGCTTGGGAGGGTCTTAGGCCCCCAAGGCCGGGTACTTCCCACATGTCCTAACTCAAACCCGGGCCAGACTCCCAATCTAAGGTCGGATCGATTCAGGCAATTATATTGCCAAGATAACTTTCTTTATCCCCTTTTCCTGAGTCATGCGGGCTGTGCCGGCCTGAGCAGGGCACGAGCTTTGCTCGTGGATATTGCATCCCATTCAGACAAAAGGGGGTGGCCATGGAGCTTTCCCGCGAACAGCTCCTGTCTCTTTATACCACTATGGTGAAGATCCGGCTTTTCGAAGAAAGGATCCAAGATCTTTATGCCAGGGGCCTTGTGCCTGGGTTGGCGCACCTATACGTGGGGCAGGAGGCTGTGGCAGCCGGGGTGTGCGCTCAACTGGAGCCCCGGGATTACATCACAAGCACCCACAGGGGCCACGGTCACGTGATAGCCAAGGGCGCAGAGCTCAAATACATGATGGCCGAGCTCTTCGGGAAGAAGACCGGCTATTGCAAAGGCAAAGGCGGCTCCATGCACATAGCTGATGTGGAGTTGGGCATTCTTGGGGCCAATGGAATTGCGGGAGGAGGTATCCCTATTGCAGTGGGTGCTGCTCTTTCCAGCAAGATGAGGGGCACCAACCAGGTCACGGTTTGTTTCTTCGGGGACGGCTCCAGCAACAACGGAGTCTTCCATGAGGGCCTTAACCTAGCTTCGGTAAAGAGGCTTCCTGTGGTGTTTGTCTGCGAGAACAATTTTTACGGCATATCGGTCTCTCAGAAGCAGCACCAGCTCATAGAGGACATCTCCGTCAGGTCCATGGCGTACGGAATGCCCGGAGTGACAATAGACGGCAACGACGTGGTGGCGGTTTTCCAGGAGGCCGGGAAAGCCCTCCGAAGGGCCAGGGCTGGTGAAGGCCCCACTTTGCTGGAGTGCAAGACTTACAGGTGGAGGGGACACCATGAGGGGGATCCCAATCAGGGCCGGAGATACCGGAGCATGGAGGAAGTGCAGCAATGGGTGCAGAGGTGTCCCATAAAGAGGCTGGAGCAGGCCCTGACGGGCAAACGGATTGCCACCAGAAAGAGGCTGCAGGAGATCTGGGAAAACACAAGAGGGGAGATCGACTCAGCGGTCCAGTATGCGCAGGAAAGCCCTTTTCCCCAACCCCAGGACCTCTATGAGGACGTTTACGTCTGAGGGGGTAACACCTATGGTCCAAGCTGCCTTATTCACAAGCATTACATAAGTGCGGGGTATGTTGCCGACAGGGTGGGACCAATTCAATCATGACCAAGAAGACCCTGACTTGCCATTTCCGACTCGGCCCAGATTCCACCCGGAAGATCTGGAGGCATGTTGGGGGGAGTAAACCCAAGGCAAGGGGCCTTGGAGAGTGGTTCGGACCAGGCGGTTTGCAGCCTGGGGCCGCCAGAGGCTATCAGCCGCCTCCAGGCTCAGGTTTTATCAAGCTGAAGCCTCCCCCCCAAAGGGGAAGGCTCAAAGTGGTAAGGAGACACCCATGAGGGAGATCACCTATGCCCAGGCCATCAATGAGTCGCTTTTGCAGAACATGGAGCGAGATGAAAGGGTTTTCCTCATGGGAGAAGACATAGGGAGGTACGGGGGCATATTTCAGGTTACAGCCGGGCTTTTGGATCGGTTCGGGCCGGAAAGAGTCATGGACACTCCCATCTCAGAGGCTGGATTCGTAGGGGCTGCCGTGGGGGCGGCCATGACAGGCATGAGGCCAGTGGTGGAGATTATGTTCATAGACTTCACCACGGTCTGCATGGACATGATAGTGAACCAGATGGCCAAGATTCACTATATGTTTGGAGGCCGCGGCAAGGTGCCCATGGTGTTGAGGACCAACATCGGAGCCGGAAGGGGGGCTGCGGCCCAACACTCTCAGAGCTTCCACGCCTTCTTCGTGCACATCCCCGGTCTTGTGGTGGTGACCCCTTCTTGCCCTTACGACGCCAAGGGTCTCCTGAACAGCGCCATACTGGATGAGAATCCTGTTGTATTTGTGGAGCACAAGAAGCTTTACGCAACCAAAGGGCCTGTGCCGGAGGAATTTTACACAATCCCCTTGGGCCGGGCCGAGCTGAAGCGCAAGGGAAAAGACATAACCGTGGTAGCTACCCACGAGATGGTGAACCGAACGCTTAGGGTGGCCGAGGAGTTCTCCAGGCAAGGGGTGGAACTGGAAGTTATAGACCCCCGTACCCTGCGTCCCCTGGACCAAGAGACCATCCTGGATTCAGTCAAAAAGACCGGCAGGCTCATTGTGGCTGACGAGGGGCCTGTCACCTGCGGAATTCAGGCTGAGATAGCGGCCCTGGTAGCGGAACAGGCTGTGGAGTATTTGCAGGCCCCCATTTTGAGAGTGGGCTCGCCAGACACCCCTGTGCCTTTCAGTCCGCCTCTGGAACAGATCTACATACCTGACGAGGAGGATATAAAGGCTGCAGTGGAGAGGCTGAGGGCATATCTTTAACCCCCTTGGGGAGGCTCCTGATGGCAGGCCACATAGTGCCGGCAGTGCCGGCTGCTCGTTGGAAAGCAAAAACATTGGGACTGGACCTCAGCACGCTCCAAGGCTCGGGCCCAGGGGGGATTGTGCTCTTGAGGGATCTGGCGCAAGCGGGTACTGAAAGCCCGGGGGGTTCCCTGAGGATTTCCCCTGTGGCCAGAAAGCTGGCAGAGGCCCTGGGAGTGACTATGGAGAGCCTTATAAGGGCCGGCTCCGGGAAAAGGATCATGCTTGAAGATGTGATCAGGGCTGCCAGGGGAGTTGCAGGAGCAAATGAGCGGACTCAAGAACCTTTACTTCAGCCCAGAACCATACCCATGGATCCCATGAGAAAAGCCATTGCGCGCCGCATGACTCAAAGCGCCCAGACAGCCCCTCAGATTCACCTGTTCTGCGACATAGAGATGGAGAGGCTGGAACAGACCAGGGAAGAACTTCTACCTCTGATCCAGGACAAGGAGGGAGTCAAACTCTCCATCAATGATCTGATCATCAAGGCCACGGCCCTAACCCTTAGGGAGTTTCCCTTGCTCAACGCGAGGCTTGATGGGGAGCAGATACTGGTTTCTCCGGAGATAAATGTGGGGCTGGCTGTGGCCGTGGGGCCGGGGCTCATAGTACCTGCCATACCAAGGGCGGACAGACTTGGGCTGGGGCAAATAGCCAAGCTTCGCTTCGAGTTGGTGGAAAAGGCAAGAAGGGGAGGGCTCAAGTTGGAGGAGCTGGAGAGGGGAACCTTCACCATCTCCAGCCTCGCCAAATACCCGATCCTGTTTTTTACAGCCATTTTGAATCCTCCCCAAAGCGGTCTTTTGACCGTGGGGAGGACCCGTGAGGAACTGAGCCTGCTGGAAGGCAGGCTGATCCTGAAAAGGGTGGCCAGAATGGGGCTATCCGCAGACCACAGAATAGTGGATGGGGCTACAGGTTCTGAGTTTCTTCAGGCCCTCAAGGCCCGCTTGGAGAGCCCTGTTGGTTTTCTCGTGGGATTGGATTAGGAGCCTGTCATGGCCATAGAAGTTGTCCTGCCCATGCTGGGCATCACAGTCGAGAAAGGAAGGATCCTCAAGTGGCACAAAAAGGAGGGGGAGAGGGTCCTCAAAGGGGAGATACTCTTCGAGGTGGAGACCGAGAAGGTGGTCACTGAGGTGGAGTCCCCGGCTACTGGAATCCTGGGCAGGATCCTAGTAGGAGAAGACCTGGAGGTGCCCCTTCTCACAGTGGTAGCCCTGATTCTGGAGGAGGGCGAAGAACTTCCCCAGGCCCCTCAGAAGCCCCCCCAGGGGGCTCCCAGGTCCCAAGAGGCGGTAAGAGCCGAAGCTCCTGTTTCCAGCTTCCAGAAAGCCAAGCCTTGGGATCTGGCGGTCTTGGGCGGGGGGCCTGCCGGCTATACAGCGGCCATCCGAGCAGCCCAAAGAGGGGCCAAGGTGCTCCTTGTGGAAAGGGAGAAGCTTGGGGGGACTTGTCTTCACAAAGGGTGCATACCCACTAAGTGCTTCCTGTCTGATGTGGGCCTTTTCCAGAGGGTCAAAAGCTCGGATCTTTTCCAGGGAAGCTCGGCCTTGAAGCTCCAGATCCCGAAAATGGGTGCCAGAAAAGACAAGGTGGTAAGAGGGCTGCACTCGGGCCTAGAAAGGCTGCTTCAAACCCTTGGGGTGGAAGTCTCCAAGGGTGTGGGGGAAGTTCTGGGGCCCAACAAGATCCTGCTCAAGACAGACAGGGAAGAACAAATTTATGAAGCCGAGAGCCTATTGATTGCCACGGGTTCAAGCCCTTCTTGCCTTCCCAACCTGAAGCCCGACGGACGGCTTGTGCTTCACAGCGATCATCTTCTGGAAATGGGGGAGGTGCCCCAGAGGCTTGCCGTGATAGGCGGGGGAGCTGTAGGGCTGGAGTGGGCGCAAATAATGAGAGGGTTGGGGGCCCAGGTCACGGTCTTGGAAATGCTGCCCAGGCTTTTTCCCATGGCTGACGAGGAGTTGGGAGGGGTTCTAAAGAGAAGCTTGGAAAATCAAGGGATTCGTGTCCTGACCCAATCTGAGGTGGAAGAAACACGGCCTCAAGGTCGGGAGGTGGAGGTCTTCTACAGATGCAGGGGGGAACGTTTCAGAATGGAAGTGGACCAGGTTCTTCTTGCAGCAGGGAGAACACCCAACACCGATGGACTGGGGCTTGAGAGAATAGGGTTAGAGAGGGAGCGTGGTTTCATCAAGACAGATGAACGGATGTGCACAAGCCTGCCCGGCATTTACGCGGCCGGGGACGTTACAGGCCGGGCAATGCTGGCCCATTCTGCCTTTGGGGAGGCGAATGTGGCGGTTAGGAACATCCTTGGGGAGCCGGCTCGCATGGATTACCGGGCAATGCCCTACTGCATTTACACTTCCCCTGAGGCTGCCTGGGCAGGCCTGAGCGAAACCCAGGCCAGGCAGGCTGGCTATCTTGTCAAGGCGGCCAGATTCCCTTTGGGGCACAATGGGAAGGCCCTGGCTCTGGGGGAGGCAGAGGGTTTTGTGAAACTCGTGGGAGAGGAAGAGCTGGGTCAGATCCTGGGGGTCTTCATTGTGGGACCGCATGCCACTGAGCTCTTGGGGGAATGCCTTTTTGCAATGAAGGTTGAAGGTTCCATGGAGGAGCTCGGGGAGACCCTGAAGCCCCATCCCACCCTTTCTGAGGCCATTGCCGAGGCTGCCATGGAATTTATGGGAAGACCCCTTCACGCCCCTGGCAGGAGCAACCCATGACCCTGAAACTGCACCACACCGGAATGAGCGTCACAGATCTGGACCGCTCTATAGCCTTTTACAGGGATCTATTGGGGATGAAGCTCCTATGGCGTTTGGAACACAGAAGAAGCCCGGCCTTGGAGAAAGTGCTGGGACTAACTGAAGTGGAAGTTTCCTATGCCATGCTAGAAAGTGGGATAGGCCGCTTGGAGCTTTTTCAATATCACTCACCCCAGGGAAAACCCAATCCTCCGGAAAGGCCCGTGTGCGACAGGGGGATCACCCACGTTGCTTTTCAGGTTCAGGGCATTCAGGATCTTTACGAGAGTCTCAAGGAGAAAGGGGTTAGATTCCACAGCGAGCCGCAGTTGGTGAGGGAGGGGGTAACCGTGGCCTACATGCGAGACCCCGACGGGATAGTGGTGGAGCTTGTGCAATATGAGGAAGGCTTAGGCTAGGCCCGCACATGGTCTTGGAGTGTGGTTGGGCCAGCATTCTCCACTCCTCGTGAATTATGCGGGTTGGAAGAGGCCACCGGCTTTAAGGAATAGGTCGGGCAGAAACGGGGGAGAGAATTGCTTTCCATACCAGAGCAGGAGCACAACATAGGAGGGCTTTTCGTGAAAGAGGTCAAGCCACCCCTTCCCACCTCCTTTTCCACCCCTGTGCTGATGGTTCACGGGGTCTCCCACGGCTGGTGGGCGTTTCAGAACTGGCTTAGGTTCTTTGCGGTTTTCGGCTGGAGCTCTTTCTCCATGTCCCTTCGCAACCACGAGGGGTCTTACACCGTGCCCAAGAAGGCTTATCTGAGGCTAACCCTGGAGAACTATGTTCAGGATGTGCTTCAGGTGCTCCGGTGGATAGGCCTACCTGCGGTTCTCATGGGGCACAGCATGGGTGGAATCATAGCCCAGCTGGTTGCAGAGAGAGTGGAATTGAGGGCTTTGGTGCTGGTGGCCTCTGTGGGGCCGGGCCAACTGGGACCTACAAGGGAACCTCTTCCCACAGACAGACCCTTTATGCTTACTCCCCAGGAGGCCAAGCAGGTCTGGTTCCACCGCATCGCACAGGAGGAGTTCCAGGAGTTCTACAAAAGACTGGTGCCCGAATCCCCGTCTGCCATGAATGATTACAGCCTGGGTAGAATCCGGATCCAAAGGCAAAGAATAAGCTGTCCGATTCTTGTGGTGGGGGCCCAGCACGACCGCACGGTGGTTCATCCCTTTGAAAGAATAGCGGATTTCTATGGCTGCGAAAGCCTCCTGGTTCCCGATGCCGGTCACGACATGATGCTGGAGCCCGTGGCCCTGGATGCAGCGGTTGCCATAAACCGTTGGTTGCTGGAGAAACTCAGGGATCAAGGGCTCAACACAAGGCCGCCCAGGGAGCTTTGAAAAGGCTCTGGAAAAATGGAAGGGGGTGATGGAAGAACACCTGAGCAGAAGGAAACACATTGAGGCAGGGTTTCAAACACAAAGGGGTCATCATTCAAAAAGGGGGTACGGCCATGAGAATGAAGGTTTTCCTCATTTTTACAATGGGTTTGTTCCTGGCCCTCAGCTTCCAGCCATCTCAGGCTGCCAACAGGGACTTCGACAAGGCAAGTACCATAAGAATAGGCTCCCTGGGCCCTGTGCAGCTCCCCCAGGGTCAAGGAATCCACAATGCGGCTAAGATGGCCGTTGAGGAGATCAACCAGGCCGGAGGCATCCACGGCAAAAAACTTGAGCTCTTCATAGGCGACACAGAGGGGAAACCCGAAAAAGGCATAACCGCCATGAAGAAGCTAGTCTTGGAAGACAAGGTGGATGTCCTCATAGGTTGTTACTCCAGCGGTGTGGCCTTGGCCATTCAGCCCTACCTCCCCCAGTACCAAATAGTTCACATGGCCACAGGGACCGCCTCCATTGACCTGACCAACAATGTGAAAAAGGAGTATGAGAAATACAAGTACTTTTTCAGGAACATGATCAACTCGGACATAAGGCAGCAGAAATGGGCGGCCAAGTTCCTGGTGGAGTTCGTGCACAAGAAACTTGGTTACAAGAAGATCGCCATCCTGGCTGAAAACGCCAAGTGGGTCCACCAGTACGCCCCGGCCCTCAAGAAGGACGTGGAAGATGCGGGTCTGGAGGTGGTCTTCTACGAAATGTTTGACGTGGACGTGAAGGATTTCTCCCCCACCTTTGCGGCCATCAAGGGAAAGGGAGCCCAGTGGATCGCCCAGATAGTGAGCCACGCAGCCAGCATTCCCCTGGTGAAGGCCTGGCAGGACAGTCAGTCCGCCCCCATGGGGCTTTGCGATGTGCAGGGCATGGACTCCAAGTTCTGGGAAATGACAGGGGGGAAGTGCTTGGGTGAGATTACCTACAATTTTATAGCCAGGGCCCCCCTCACCGAAAAGACCATACCCATGTGGGACAAGTACGTGAAGCTCTTCGGTACCAACCCAGTGTACACTACCGGCTTTACCTATGACGGGGTGTACATGTTCGCCGAGGTCATAAAGCAGAAGAAATCCCTCAAGTCCAAAGACATAATAGAGGGATTGGAGAAGATCTCCTACAAGGGGGTGCTCCACCCCGAGATAGGCTTTGACAAGGAAACCCACGACCTGCTGGAGGGTCGGTACGTCATGCCCATGGTGCAATGGCAAGAAGGGGGCAAACAGGTGGTTGTTTGGCCCGAACAATTCAAAACCGGTGAGTTCATACCCCCTCCCTGGTGGAAAAAATGAACATTGGAGGTGCTTCCCTTGAGCCCGGGATTGGGGTCGCTCCGGGGATTCCATGTGGTATGGGGGAAATATGAGCACCTTCTTGGACATTCTGGTTTTGGGAACCCTTTGGGGTTCCCTTTACACCCTAATCTCCGTGGGCTTCACCCTCATATTCGGGGTGGCCGGAATTATTAATCTGGCCCACGGGGCCTTCTACATGTTGGGTGCTTATCTGGGCTACACCTTCATGAGCCTGCTGGGGATTCCGGTGGCCCTTTCAGCGGCCATGGCCGTTTTGGGGACCTCTTTGGCAGGCATGCTGGTGGACAGGGTTTTCATCAGGCCCATGAGGCAGAACCATGCTTATGTGCTGCTCATGACTTTGGCCTTGGCGCTTCTTTTTCAGGAGATCATGTACGTCTTCTTCGGACCCCATGGGAAAGCGGTCCACGATTTTGTGAAAGGGGAGCTGTTTTTGGGAAACGTCAGGGTCACCTATCAGAAGCTCCTTACCATGGTGATGTCATGGATTTCAGTCGGGGCCCTTTGGGTTTTCATAAAGACCACCAGGACAGGCAAATCCATTTCCGCCGTGGCCCAGAACCTGGATGCAGCGGTTCTCATGGGAATACAGCCCGAGAAGGTTTATCTGCTCACAATGGGGATATCGGCCGCCCTGGCCGGCACAGCCGGGGTATTGATCGCTCCCATTCTGGAGGCCGTGCCGGGAATGTGGGCTTTCCCGTTGTTCAAGGCTTTTGCAGTTGTGATCATTGGGGGCCTTGGAAGCCTGGAGGGGGCCATTCTCTCGGCCATGCTGCTGGGTTACTCCGAGACCTTGGTCAGCAGACTGGTTTCTGCCAACTACCCGGACATGGTCTACCTGGTGGCCATTATCTTGATACTGGTGTTGAGGCCCAGAGGGTTGATGGGAAGAAGGGCTCAATAAAGCTATGATCAGGCGGGGCGTGGTGATATGGACTCAAAGCTTTTAAGGAAAAGCACCATCCGGGGCTCATCCATGGAACAGGTGGAGCTTCTTTTCAGCAGGGGCCTCATGATGAGGCGGCTGGCCGGCCTGGGGGCGTTCGGGATACTGGTGATGCTGGCCCCTTTGGCCCTGGACGAGATCTATCACCTTGAGCTTCTTTTCCTTTGCCATTATTACGTAATGCTGGCCTGCAGCTGGGACCTCCTGACCGGCTTTACGGGGAACGTGAATTTTGGGCACGCTTTCTTCATAGGCGGGGCGGGTTTTGCAGGGGCTCTCTTAAACAAACACCTGGGCCTGGGTCCCTGGTTGACTCTTCCTGCAGGGGCTTTCCTGGCAGGGCTATGCGGGCTCATAGTGGGCTCCTTTACTTTAAGGCTGCGGGGGCCTTATTTTGCTGCAGTGACTTTCTGTTTTGCCGCTCTGCTCTACAAGTGGATCATGATCCGCCACGAGATCTTCGGGGGTGAGGAGGGGCTCTCCGGCCTGGATTGGTTGACCCCCACTCCCCTGGGCAACTACTATCTCTCTGGCCTGCTCATGCTGGGCAGCGTAACAGGTCTTTATTTTCTCTCATGTTCCTCCTTTGGCTTGGCCCTTCGCTCCATAGGTCAAAACGAAAGTACCAGCCAGGGCTCCGGGATCGACACCACCAAATACAAGATCACAGCCTTTGTGATAAGTGCATCCATAGCAGGGCTTGCAGGGGCCATGTACGGACATGCACAGATGCATGTGGGACCTGAGATGGCCCACGATTCTCTCTCCTCCTTGGTGCTTATGATGGCTGTAGTGGGTGGAATGGGCTCAATAATTGGGCCCGTGATAGGGGCGTACTTGCTCACCCTTGTGAATGAATCCCTGAGGTTCATGGGAGAGCTTCGGTTGCTGATTTATAGCAGTGCGGTGGTCTTGGTGATCCTTTTTGCTCCAAAAGGGCTCTTGGATCTCATGGTGAAAGCGGCTTCACGTCTTGGGCTGGCTCGCAGGGGATGAACCGGACATGAGAAGCGATTTTTTCTCGCCTGGGACATGGTCTGAGGATTTCCATGGAGAGCTCTTGGATCAGCCTGGGGCTGGATCCAGCACAGTTAAGCACATAATCCGGACTGAGGCATCTTAGCCCGCGTTATTAAGAATCAATGGATAATGCGGGCTATCTTAGGGGTGTTTTGGGACAAACCGATCCGTAGTCAAAAACCCCCTGAGTTTTGGTTTGAGGTTTTGACCGGGGTTGAGTCGGAATATGTCAAAGTCTAACTGGGGTTTGGGGGCTTGAGCCCCCAAACTCACGGGCTTTGGAGAATGATCCGGGTCAGGGGAATTGAGGAGGGTGAGGGCTGTATGTCCAAGATCCTCGAGGTGAAAGGCTTGAGCAAGGCTTTCGGGGGCCTCCAGGCACTGCTTGAGTTCCATATGGAAGTGGCACGGGGAGAACTTGTGGGAATAATAGGCCCCAACGGAGCTGGCAAGACCACCCTTTTCAACCTCATGACGGGCTTTTTGAAGCCAGACAAAGGCCAGGTCATTTTGAAGGGATCCAATATAACAGGGCTCAAACCCCACCAGATAGTCAATAGGGGCATGACCCGCACCTTTCAATTGGTGGAGCTCTTCAAGGACATGAGCGTCCTGGAGACCGTTATGGTGCCGCTCCTTTCAGCCAGGGCAAGAAAAAGCTACGGGGGTAAACCTTGGCAGAGGGCCATGGAATATCTGGAGAGGATGGGGCTGGCCCATAGGGCCCTGGAGAAAACAGGCAGCTTGGCCTTTGGGGAGCTAAGACTCCTGGACATCGCCCGGGCCATGGCAACCGAGCCTGAGGTCTTGCTATTGGATGAGCCTTTTTCGGGTCTGGATGTTGAGGATGCAAAGATCCTCTCTGAAGCCATATCCGAGATGCACGGCTCAGGCCAGACAATGGTGATAATCGAACACAGGCTCAAGGATCTTCTCAAGCTGGCCCAGAGGGTGGTGGCCTTGGTGTTCGGGGAGAAGGTAGCCGAGGGGACTCCGCAGCAAGTCATGGAAGACCAAAGGGTTATCTCGGCGTACCTGGGTCAGAGGAGGCCGTGAGGTGAGTTTCTTGGAGGTCAAGGATATAAGGGTTTACTACGGAAAGGCAGTTGGGCTTGCAGGGCTGAGCCTCTGTGTGAAGCCCGGTGAAATGGTGGGTGTGGTGGGCCCCAATGGGGCCGGGAAAAGCACTCTCTTGAGGGCTGTATCCGGTATGGTCCCCGTGCAGGGGGAGATACTTCTGGAACAGGATCCAATTCAGAACAAAAAACCCCACGAGATAATCGCCAGGGGAGTGGTGCATTGTCCTGAGAGGAGGCAACTTTTCCCAGAATTCACAGTGGAGGAAAACCTCCAGATGGGGGCCTTCCTGCGAAGGGACAAGGAAGCAATCCGGACGGACATGGATAGGGTATACACGCTTTTCCCTGTCCTGGCCCAAAGAAAGGGGCAGATCTCGGGCACCCTGAGCGGCGGGGAGCAGCAAATGCTGGCCATTGGCCGCTCCCTTATGGGCAAGCCAAGGCTCCTGATGATGGATGAGCCCTCCATAGGGCTCTCCCCTCTTGTGAAAGGGCACTTGGCCGACAGGATATTGGAGATCTGGAGATCCGGGATCATGGTCATGCTGGTGGAGCAGGATGCCGCTTTGGCTTTGGAGTTGACACAAAGAGTCTACATCCTGGAACACGGCAAAGTGGGACTTGAAGGCCCAAGTCAAGAGCTTATGAATGATGAGCAGGTAAGGAGGGTCTATTTTCAACTGGGCTGAGCCCAGACCTGTGCTTGAAGAAAAGGAAAGGGACTTCTTTATGAGATTCCACGCAAAAACGGTTATTGTCACAGGGGCGGGGGCCGGCATCGGCAGGGCCATCTCTTTGGGCTTTGCCCAGGAAGGGGCCAAGGTGGCTCTCTGGGATGTGAATGGACAGGCGGCCCTGGCCGCAGCCCAAGAGATCTCCCAGCTAGGAGGCCAGGCCATGGCCTGGGAAGTTGATGTTTCCAAGGCTCAGGAGGTCAGGGGAGCACTCCAGGAGGTCATCTCCCGGTGGGGGAGGGTGGATGTTCTGGTGAACAACGCTGGGATCTGCCTTGTGGGGTCCATAGAGGGGATTGGGGAGACAGACTGGGACAGGGTCATGGAGGTGAACTTAAAGAGCGTGTTTCTTTGCTCCCAGGCGGTAATGGGTTTCATGAAAGCCCAGGGCCAAGGCTGCATCATCAACATGGGTTCCATAGCGGGAAAGGTAGGGGGCATCGCGGTGGGGGCCCATTATTCGGCCTCCAAGGCTGCTGTAATGTGTTTCACCAAATCCCTGGCCAAAGAACTGGCCCCTTACGGGGTAAGAGTCAATGCCGTTTCCCCGGGCGTGGTGGAGACGGACATGACCCGTATGATCACAAAGGGGGATTGGAGCTCCTATGTCTCCCAGATCCCCATGGGAAGGGTGGGCACCCCCCAAGAGGTTGCCAGGGCGGTACTCTTTCTGGCTTCTGATGAGGCCTGTTACATCACAGGCGAGATCTTGGATGTGAATGGCGGGCAGTTTATGGACTGAAACATGGTTATCAAAACAGGGCCGGATTCAGGACCATCCTTGAGAGGGCGGCAGGCTTGAACCGCTCCCTTGAGGTTTGAAGCGGGCCACGCTCTGAAACTGAACTTGGGAGAGTGTACCTGCGCTGCGGGGGCGCAGCTCCAAGGCGGCCAGCCTTGCAGCATGGTGGGGGTTGAGAAAATGGCTTGGTCCAAAGAGGGAGTCACAAGAGAGTTCATAGAGGGGGTGGAACTGCTTATCTACAAGGAGAGGCCTGCCAGTGTGCCGCAGATGTTCAGGGAGTCCGTGCTGCGCGATCCGGACAGGCCGGCTCTGATCTGTGAGGGGTTGCGCTGGAGTTACAAGGAATTGGCCTCCTTTGTGAACCGGGCGGCTTTTTCCCTTTCCGAGGGATGCGGTCTTCAAAAGGGTGACAGGGTGGCAGTGCTTCTCAACAACTGCCCGGAGTTCGTGGTCTTGTTTCTGGCCGTAAGCTCCTTGGGGTGTGTTTTCGTGCCCCTCAACGCCAGACTAAAAGCCCGGGAGCTGCTTCCTCAGATACTGAAGGCCAAGCCCAGGATCCTCGTGGCAGGTCAGGACACCTGGGACGAGCTGGAGAGCCTCTCGGAGTGTCTAAAGGGGGTTGAGAGGCTCTTCAAGCTTGGGCCTCCCTCTCCAGGAGCTGAGCCCTTCCAGGATCTTTTGGAGGCTCCCGAGGCCCCACCCCCTTGTCTGGAACAGCTCCGGGAGGAAGACCTCTGCAGCATCATTTTCACCTCGGGCACCACCGGGAGGCCCAAGGGGGTGATGATCTCCCACCGCAATGTGGTCAATACGGCCCAGGCCTGCGCCAAAGTGTTCCAATCCAACGCCCGGGACGTGGATCTTATCATGGTGCCACTTTTTCACGTGACAGGGCTTCACACTCAGCTTTGCAAGTCCCTTTACCTGGGCTCCACCACCGTACTGATGAAGGCCTTCAAGGCCGAGCAGGCCCTGGAGCTCATAGAAAAGGAACGGGTCACCCTCAGCATCTCGGTGCCCACCATATACTGGCTCATGCTGAATGCTCCCGCTTTCCAGGGCCGGGACCTAAGAAGCTTCCAAACAATAGTGTATGGAGGCGCCCCGTGTCCCCCTGAGCTGATCCTGAGGCTTCAGGAGGCTTTCCCGAATGCCTCCCTCATCAATGCAGGAGGCCTCACAGAGGGGACTTCCCTGCAGTATGCCTTGCCCCGGCAAGATGCCCTGCGGAAAGCCGGCTCGGTGGGATTCCCCACCCCCTGTACAGAGGCCAAGATCGTGGATGAGCAGGGAAATGAGGTCGTTGCGGGAGAGGTGGGGGAACTGCTCCTGAAGGGAGCCGCTATCGCAAGGGGATACTGGGAGGATCCGGAGGAGACCCTGAAGACTTTTAAGGGAGGATGGCTGCGAACAGGGGATTTGGCCAGAATTGATGAAGAGGGATACCTGTGGCTCATGGACCGCAAAAAGGACATGATCATTCGGGGGGGCGAGAATATCTACTCCATCGAGGTGGAAAACGTTCTGTATTCTTTTCCCAAGACCCTTGAGGCCGCCGTGGTGGGAGTTCCGGATCCTGTCTTCGGGGAGCAGGTAAAAGCCTTTGTGGTGCTCAAAGAGGGCCAGCAAAGCACTGAGCAGGAGATCCGGGAATTTTGCTCCCAACATCTTGCCGACTACAAGCTCCCCAAGTTCGTTGAGCTTCTTGAAGAGCCGCTACCCAGAAATCCCGGAGGAAAGGTGCAAAAGGAGCTGCTCAAGGCAAGGGCCTAAAAAAAAGAAGGAGGAAGGGGCTGACAAACAAGAGCTTGACAAAGCAATAAGGGGATGATATAGAGCCGAGAATATCTCAGATAGAGTCTCAAAAAGAGTTAAGGATTGTTTCTTATGATCTCAGCAGGACATTTGTGGGCTGGAGTAGCTTGTCTGCATGATTAAAGCTTTTTTGTTGTCGTTTTTAAATCAAAAGGAGGTGTGATATGAGGAAGGCTATGGCATGTTTGATGTTTATTGGATTAATGACGTTTGGTGTTGTAATGGATGCGAGTTCAAAGGAACAGATCAAAATAGGCTTACTTAACTCCCTCACTGGTTCCTTTGCTTTGGCTGGGGCAGAGGCAGGTCACAGGGGTTCCCTAATTGCCATAGAGATGTGGAACGAAAAAGGGGGTGTGGGTGGCAAGTTTGAGATTTTGCCTGTGGTCTCGGACGCCCAGTCCAATCCGGATGTAGCCATCAGGGAAGCCGAAAGGCTCATAAACGTGGAGAAGGTGCCCGTGATTTTAGGGGTGTACTCCAGCTCCATAGCTGTTCCTTTGGCCCCCATTTGTAACCAGAACAAGACCATCCTTTGGATCACCATCGCCATCTCAGATGCGGTGGTCAAAGGAAGGCACCTGGAGTACGTGTTCAGGCCTCAGCCCATGGGCTCCCAGTGGGGCAAGACCTCCGTGGAGATGTTAAAGGACAATCTGTCCAGGTTCGGTTACACGGAACCCAAACAGCTAAGGGTGGCCGTGATATATGAAGACGGCCCTTACGGCACAAGCGTGCAGGCCGCCAACTTGGAGGCCCTCAAGAAGTACGGGATGAACATGGTCCATCATGAGGGATACAACCACAAGGCAAATGATCTTTCAGCCCTCATTTTGAAGCTGAAAGCAGCCAAACCAGATGTGATACTTCACACCGGGTACTACCCGGACATAGTGCTGTTCACAAAACAGGCCAGGGAGCTGGGCCTCACCACCAAAGCCATAATAGGCCACGGTGCAGGCTACGCCAACTTCCCCAACCTGGAAAAACAGCTGGGCAAAGAACTGGTGAGCTACCTTTACAATATTGACACCGCTCCGGCTCAAAACCTGGACACCTCAAAACTCAAGCCCGATGTGGGCCCTGTAATCCAAGAGTTCCTGAAACGCTATGCCCAGAAACACAACGAGCCTTCACCCCCGGCACATGCCACCATGGGATTCGGGCATGCTTGGATGCTCTTGAAGACCCTGGATTACGCTGTGGAGAAATACGGCAGCCCAACCCCGGACAATATCCGCAAAGCAGCCCTGGAGCTTCAGATACCTGAGGGGGCATCCCCTTGCGGATACGGAATGAAATTCGCCCCTCCAGACCACGAGTACGCAGGCCAGAATCTGGCCTCCTACCCAGTGGTTATGCAATGGGTGGACCAAAACGTGAAGGTGGTATGGCCTGCTGCCATGGCCACAGCAGAGCCCAAGATACCCATGCCTTCCGGGAATCCTTTGGCGGCCAAGTGAAAATGCACAGGCGCCCCGGCTTGAGCATTGGAAGCTCGGGGCCTCATTCCCAGAGAGCGGAACCCAATGCTTGAAGTGGATACTGTGAGCAGATTCTTTGGGAGGTTCCAAGCCCTGAGCCGCGTGAACCTCCAGATCAGGGAAGGGGAGTTCCGAGGGCTCATCGGTCCCAACGGCTCAGGGAAAACAACCCTTTTCAATGTAATCTCAGGGGTTTATCCAGCCTCCAGCGGACAGGTCCGATTCCGGGGCAAAGAGATCACAAAGTGGACCCCGGATCGGATTTGTCATGCAGGCATTGCCCGCACCTTCCAAATACCCAGGCCTTTCAAGGAAATGGATGTGGTGGAAAATGTGATGGTGGGGGCTTTGTTCGGGCAGAAAAAAGGTAACATCTCGGAACAGAAGGCTAGGCAGGAGGCAAGACACTGGCTTGAGTTTGTGGGATTGGAGGTTGAGGAGCAGACAAGGCCTGGGGAGCTCACGGCCGGGAATCTCAGGCGCTTGGAGATGGCCAGGGTGCTTGCCACAAGGCCGAGTGTTTTCCTTGCCGACGAGGTGATGAGCGGGCTTAACCAGGAGGAGATAGAGCGCACCTCAGCGGTGCTGCGCAGGATTCACAAGGAGCTGGGCATCACCATCCTTTGGATCGAGCACATAATGGGGGCCTTGATGAATCTGGTGGAGAGGGTGACGGTGCTGGATTACGGTCAGGTCATAGCAGAAGGAACCCCCCAAGAGGTGGCTCAGAACAGGAAAGTGATCGAGGCGTATCTGGGGCAGGATGGGGTCTGACCCCCAAGGGAAAGAGTGATTCTTCATGCTGGAAGTTGAAGGTATAGACGTTTTTTACGGGGAGTTCCAGGCTCTTTTCGGTTTGAGCCTGGAGGTGGGGGAGCAGGAAACGGTTATAACCGTTGGTCCCAACGGGGCAGGAAAGAGCACTCTTTTGAGAGCCGTAAGCGGCCTTCTGCCCTGCAGAAACGGTTCCGTCAGGTTCCTGGGCCAGCCGGTTCACAATCTGCCGGCCCACAAAATAGTGGAGCTGGGCCTAGCCCATGTGCCGGAGGGAGGGAGGGTCTTCCCCCGCCTGACGGTCATGGAAAACCTTAGAATCGGCTCTTACACAAAAAAGGCCAGGGCGAATGTGGAGAAAAATCTGCAAGAGATATACGAACTGTTTCCCAGGTTGGCCGAGCGCAGGATTCAGTTGGCCGACACCCTAAGCGGTGGGGAAAGGCAGATGCTGGCCATAGCCAGAAGCCTCATGTCAGGGCCCAAACTGATAATGCTGGATGAGCCATCCTCGGGCTTGGCCCCTTTGGTGGTGAGTATGCTTTTTGATTTCGTGGGCAGGATCAAGTCCCAGGGGTATTCCATCCTTATGGTGGAACAAAATGTGAGAAAGGCCCTGGAGCTTTCGGACCGGGCTTATCTCTTGGAGTCGGGCAAGGTGAGGCTGCAGGGGACCCGAGAAGAATTCTCCAAGGAGTCTTATATAAGACAGGCATACTTGGGGCTCTGAGAAATGGAGATACTGCTTCTGAACGCTTTGGCCAACGGGATCCTTTTGGGCGGGGTTCTGGCTCTTTTGGCCTTTGGTCTGAACCTGATCTTCGGGGTGGTGAAGGTAATCCACATGGCTTACGGCCAGTGCGTGATGCTGGGGATGTATCTCATCTACAGCCTCAAGAGCATGTACGAGGTGCCGCTCATGGCCGCCTTTGCAGTGGCGGTGGTAGCCATGGCCCTTTGGGGGGCATTGCTCCACCTCCTGGTGATAAAGCCTCTTTTGGGGGCCGAAAGGCTGAACCAACTCTTGGCCCTGGCCGGCCTGATAATAGTCTTCGAGAATCTGGCTCACGTGGTTTGGGGTGCGGATTTAAGGGGTGTGCGTGTGGACCTGCCTGTTGTGAGCATGGGGAATATCTTTTTGAAGACTTCGAATCTTTTGGCCTTTCTGGGTGCCCTGGTCGTGCTTGGGATTCTGTATTTCATGCTGCAACGCACCTACGTGGGGCTGGCCATAAGGGCCATAGCCCAGGACACGGAATGCGCCAGGCTCATGGGAATTAATCCGGGCCGCATCTACCTTCTCACCCTCACCATAGGGGGGGCCCTCACAGGCCTGATAGCGGTTTTCTTCTCACCCATATACTCTGTGCATCCACACTTCGGGGGGAGCTTCACCCTCATGGCCTTCATAATAGTGGTTCTGGGGGGGATGGGGAATCTGGCTGGAGGCTTCTTGGGCGCTTTTATCATAGGGGTCGTGACCTCCGTGGCGGCCGTCTTTACCTCCACCGAATGGGCCGAGATCCTGGCTCTGGTGATCTTTATTCTGGTGGTGCTGGTTAGGCCTCAGGGGCTATTGGGGGCCAGGGGTGCAAGGTAGGCCGTAAGGAGCGCAAGATCAAAGCAGGGAGGTCAGGCGAGTTGAGACGTTGGCTTGTGGCGGCAATACTTCTGGCGGTTTTGCTCTTTCCTTTGCTGAAGGTGTCTCCTTATGTGTTGCACATTGCCACCTTGATTTTCATCTGGGCCTTTATTGCCACTGCCTGGTCCTACATGGGACGCTTCGGTCTTGTTTCCCTTGGTCACGGGGCTTTCATAGGGATAGGTGCCTACACCGCGGGGCTAATGTTCAACCATCTGGCCCTCTCCCCTTGGATGGGGATGCTCCTGGGGGGTGCGCTGGCAGCTTTGCTGGCCTTACTGGTCGGCTGGGCCTGCTTTCGTTTCGGCGTGATGGGGGATTACTTCGCTCTTTTGACCTTGGCTTTGGGGGAAATAGTCTCCTTGTTGCTTGTGGCCTTCAGGGAGCAAACCGGGGGGTCCTTGGGATTCACTCTTAAAAGGGTCGGCTCCTCCTGGCTTTACCTGCAATTCGAGGACAAGATCCACTTCTATTACGTGGCCCTGGCCTTTCTGGTGGGGGCTTTACTCTTGTGGCATTGGATAGATCGCTCCAGGATGCAGAAGGCGCTCAGGGCCATAGGGGAGGATGAGGTGGCGGCAGCCACATTGGGGGTGACCACCATTCGCTACAAACTCATGGTGACCATGATAAGCGCTTTTGTGGCGGCCCTCGGAGGAGTGCTGTACGCCCAGTACGTGACTTACTTGAATCCGCACACCCTGGCTGGCGTGGGGCCCTCCCTGGACATCGCCTTCAAGGCCATCTTGGGAGGAATGTTTAGCCTTTGGGGACCCACTGTGGGGACGGGTATAATAGTGCTTTTGGAGGAATATATAAGGGTCAACTACGGAGCCAAGTACATAGGCCTCTCCCAGATCGCTTACGGGATAGCCCTGGTGAGTCTCATTATTTTCCTGCCCAAGGGGATCTACGGGAGCCTGGAAGAAAGGCTCAAGAGAAAAAAAGCCCGCCCCCAAAAATGAGATTCAGGAGCCCTGAGTTAAAGCCATTGGAAACAAAAAGGAGGTAGTGCAATGACGGAGATGGTGCAAGAGAAGGTGCACGTCTTTTACTCTCCTCACAAGATTCTCTTCGGTCCGAACGTGGCCAAGGCGGTTTCCGCAGAGGTGGTGTCCCTGGGGGGCAGTAAGCCTCTGGTGGTCACGGATCCCGGGGTGGTCCAGGCCGGGCTTCTGGCCCCTGTGCTTAAGAGTCTGCAGGAGTCTTCCATCCCCTACGTCCTGTTTGACCGGGTGGAGCCGGAGCCTCCGGCCAAGGTGGTGGATGAAGGGGCCGGGGTGTTCAAGAAAGAAGGTTGCGACATGGTGATAGGTGTGGGAGGAGGCAGCTCCTTGGATGTGGCCAAGGGCATCTCGGTTATGGCCACCAACCTAGGAAGCGTGTTGGATTTCTGCGGATTCGATCTGCTCAAGAACAGGGGGGTGCCCAAAATTTTGCTTCCCACAACATCAGGCACCGGGAGCGAGGTGACCCGGGTCTTCGTGATCACAGACCAGGCCCAAAATACCAAGAAGGCAGTGTACAGCCCCTACGTGCTGGCAGAGGTGGCCATTGTGGATCCCCTTCTCAGCATGAGCATGCCCCAAAAAGTTACTGCGGACACGGGCCTGGACGCCTTGGTGCATGCCGTTGAGACTTACGTGTCCGCCAACGCCACGCCCTTCTCAGACATACTGGCTGAAAAAGCCATCCAATGGATAGGCCAGTATTTGCCAATGGCATGGGCCAAGGGTTCCAACCTGACAGCCAGGTACTATATGTCCCTTGCGGCAACCGTGGCAGGAATGGCCTTTGCAAGCGGCGGGCTGGGAGCAGTGCACGGGCTTTGTTACCCTTTGGGGACCGAGTACCACATGTCCCACGGCCGTTCCAACGCCATAATGCTGCCCCATGTGATGAGGTTCAACATCCCGGGCAACCCGGAAAAGTTCGCCAACATAGCCTCCTTGCTGGGAAGGGATGTGGATGGTTTGAGCTGCCTGGAGGCCGCACAAATGGCTGTGGAGGCCGTGGAGGATTTGCTGGACTCAATCCAGGTGCCTTACCACTTGAGGGACTACGGGATTCCTGAAAGTGACCTGCCCAAGCTGGTGGAAGGGGGAATGAAGCAGACCCGTCTCTTTGTGCCCAATCCTAGAGACCTGAGCGAGGAGGATGTCCGGAGTATCTTCCAGGAGGCTTATTGAGATGGAAAACGTAGCCCAGCTCTTTTCCCTTGCAGGCAAGGTAGCCCTCATAAGCGGGGGGGGCAGGGGTCTTGGTTTGGGGATGGCCAGGGGGCTGGCTCAGGCCGGGGCGGATCTGGTGCTGATAGGACGCACCCAAACCCAACTGGAAGAGGCAAGGGACTCCTTGATTGAAGAGACGGGAAGAAGGGTTCTGGCCTTGGCAGCGGACGTTTCTAAACCAGAAGAGTTGGAGCGGGTTGTGGACAGAAGCCTGGCCGAGCTGGGGGCTATCCACGTCCTGGTGAACAACGCCGGGATAAACGTGCGAAAGCCCTTTGTACAGATCAGCCCCGAGGAATACGATTCGGTCATGAGCGTGAATCTCAAGGGGGTCTACTTCCTTACCCAGAGAGTTGTGAGACATATGCTGGAGAGGGCTCAGGGGGGAAAGATCATAAACATAGCCTCCCTGACAAGCCAAATAGGGATTTCCAATATCTCGGTCTACGGGGCCAGCAAAGGAGGGGTCTTTGCCCTCACCAAAGCACTGGCTGTGGAGCTGGCCCCCCACAATATTCTTGTAAACGCCATCGCCCCGGGTTATTTCAGGACGCCTCTCACAGACCCGGTGTTCCAGGATCCGGCAAGGGCCGAGTGGATCCGTTCCCGCACTCCCTTGGGAAGGCCGGGGGTGCCTTGGGACCTGGCCGGAGCAGCGGTTTTTCTGGCTTCTGCGGCCTCAGACTACCTGACAGGCACGGTTATGTTCGTGGACGGGGGATGGATGTCCGGATGAAAGCCCTCAGAAAGCTGGCCCCGGGCCCCGGGAATGTGGAGCTGGTGGAGACTCAGGAGCCCAAACCCCGGGAGGGGGAGGTGCTAATAAGGGTCCGGGCGGCCGGGGTCTGCGGCACTGATCTTCACATATTCCACGGCCTTTTCCCCAAGGTGCGCCCGCCTGTCACCCTGGGTCACGAGTTCTGCGGGGAGGTGTTGGAGCTCGGGGCGGGTGTGAAAGGATGGGGGCTGGGTGAAAGGGTTACAGTGGAGAGCGCTGCAGGGTTTTGCGGGGATTGTTTCCATTGCCTGGAAGGCCAGACCCAAAGGTGCGAGGAGAGGCTGGCCTTTGGGTATGCAAGGGACGGGGGGTTCGCCCCTCTTGCGGTTGCAAGGGCTGATGCGCTCCACAGGCTTCCCGAGCATGTCTCCTTCCAAGAGGGGGCACTGTGTGAGCCTCTGGCCTGCGCCACCCACGCGGTATTGGAAAGGAGCTCCCTGGACTTGGGACATACAGCCCTTGTGGCCGGTCCAGGTCCCATAGGACTCCTGGTGGCCCAGGTGGCCAAAGCAGCCGGGGCCTTGGTGATCCTTGTGGGCGCCGCCTCGGACAGGGAGAGGCTCCAGATGGGACTTGGCCTGGGTGCCAGGCACTGTCTTGTGGCAGGAGACCCCGAAAACCAGGAAATCCTGAAGGAGTTGACTAAAGGGAAAGGGGTGGATGTGGCTTTTGAGTGCTCAGGCTCGGTTTCCTCTGTTTCAAGCTGTGTGGAATGGGTTAGAAAGGGCGGGCAGGTGGTTCAGGTGGGGCTTCTCGGAAAAGAAGCCAACCTGGATCTTGACCAGCTGACCTACAGGGAAGTCGAGCTGAAGGGCTGCTTTGCACACAATCATGGTTCCTGGAGAAAAGCCATTGAACTCCTTCAAAGACGAGAAGTGGAGCTTCTACCCCTTGTCTCAGGGATCTATCCGCTTGAGCAGTGGAGGGAACCTTTCGCGCTGTCGGAGCGTCACCAAGGGCTCAAATACCTTTTGAAATCAGGTGCGTGAGAAAGAGGGCTGGAAAGATCATCCAGGGTGGGTGCCCAGGTGATAAGACCAGGAAGAACTCAAGGGCATCCGCCCTGCTCTTGGGGGGAAACCCTCACTCATGTTCTGGACAGGAGAGGCTCGGAGGGGCAAAATAATTACCTGCCCAGATCCGTTTTTGGGAGCAGTTGCCAGCTGGAGGAGGTATGAAGAATGAAGCCTGTGAGGCTCATCCAGAAGACTCCATCCGCTTACTCTTACCCGCTTCTCATCAAGCAACTTCTTAAATCCGGACTGGTTTACGCCCCCAGGCAGGAGATAGTTTACCGGGATCTGGTTCGTTACACATACCTTGAACTGGAGGAGAGGATCCAGAGGCTGGCTGCGGCCCTTGCCGGCTTGGGGGTGGGGCCCGGGGACACTGTGGCGGTTTTGGACTGGGACTCCCACAGGTACCTGGAGTGCTTTTTCGCGGTTCCCATGATGGGGGCAATCCTGCACACGGTGAACATCCGTTTGAGCCCGGAGCAGATCCTCTACACCATGAACCACGCCGAGGATTCAATAGTGCTGGTCAATGAGGATTTCCTCCCGGTCTTAGAGAGAATTCTGCCAGAGCTGAAAAGCGTGGAACGTTTTGTGCTTCTTAAAGACGAGCCTGGAAGCCCCGAGACATCTGTGCCCCTTGCAGCCGAGTACGAGGATCTTCTGCAAAGTGTTTCGCCTTACTACGATTTCCCGGACTTCCCGGAGGACGCACAGGCCACGGTCTTTTACACCACCGGCACCACCGGGGATCCCAAGGGGGTATATTATAGCCACAGACAGCTGGTGCTCCACACCCTGGGCCAGGCCTCCCTGGGGAACCTGGCTCCCCAGGCTCCTTTCCACTGGGGGGATGTTTACATGCCCATCACCCCCATGTTTCACGTGCATGCCTGGGGTTTCCCATACATGGCCACCATGATAGGGGCCAAGCAGGTTTACCCCGGGAGGTACGAGCCTGAGATGCTCCTGAAGTTGATAGAGAAAGAGGGGGTCACCTACTCCCACTGCGTGCCCACCATTCTTCACATGCTTCTGGAACATCCCATGGCCTCCCAGGTGGACCTTTCCAGGTGGAAGGTGGTGATAGGCGGGGCGGCCTTCCCCAGGGGGCTTGCCAGAAGAGCCATCCAGATGGGCGCAGATGCCTGGGCCGGGTACGGGATGAGCGAGACATGCCCTGTCTTGACAACCGCCCTTCTCAAGCCTCACATGAGGAAGTGGGACATGGAAAGCCAGCTGGACTTCAGGATCAAGACAGGGATTCCTCTTCCCCTGGTGGAGATCAAAATAGCCGACGAGGAGGGCAATCCCCAGCCAAGGGACGGCAGGAGCGCCGGGGAGATAGTGGTAAGGGCCCCTTGGCTCACCCAGGGCTACCTGAAAGACCCCCAGCGCTCTGAGGAGCTTTGGAGGGGAGGCTGGCTTCACACAGGGGACATAGCGGTCCAGGACGAGGAGGGCTATGTAAAGATCACAGACAGGCTCAAGGACGTGATCAAGACAGGAGGGGAGTGGATCTCTTCTTTGGAGTTGGAGAGCCTGATCAGCCAGCACGAGGCGGTCTCAGAGGCGGCGGTTATAGGGCAGGCCCATGAGAAGTGGGGAGAGAGGCCTGTGGCCCTTGTGGTGCTGAGACCGGGAGTCCCGGCACAGGGCTTTGAGGAGAACCTCAAGAATTTCCTGGGCAGGTTCGTGGAAAGAGGCACCATATCCAAGTGGGCCATCCCGGACAGGGTGTATGTGGTAAGCGAGATACCCAAGACGAGTGTGGGGAAGATCAACAAGAAGGAGATCCGCAGACAGGTGGCAGCCCAGGCAGGAGCCTGAAGGGTGGAAGAGGTGTCTGGGAATAGGAAGCGTTTCAGCCCTTATGGGGCGAAGTTGCCAGTGGTGCGTGAGGGCGCCTGGGTGGACATCTCGGCCAGGCTTTTGGGGGAGGTGCGGGTGGAGGAGGGAGCCAGCATCTGGCCCATGGCTGTGCTGAGGGCGGACAGCGAGTCCATAGTGGTTCAGCAGAGGGCTGCAGTGCTGGATTTGGCTCTGGTGGAAGCTCCCCAGGGGCATCCAGTGGTCATCGGGCAAGAGGCCATCGTGAGCCACGGGGCCAAGGTGCACGGGGCAGTGCTGGAGCCCCGCTGCCTTGTGGGCATAGGGGCCATAGTTCTGGACGGGGCGGTGGTCTCCACAGGCTGCATTGTGGGGGCCGGTGCGGTAGTCCCGCCGGGGATGGTTGTCCCGCCCAATTCCTTGGTACTGGGGATTCCGGGCAAGGTGGTGCGGCAGACCACGGAGCAGGAACACTCTACAATAATGGCTCAGGTGGAGGAACTCTGGACCAAGAGCCGAGTGTACGCCTCTGCAGAGTAAAAAAAGAGCTTTTGAGAGAGGTCTCCCAAAAGAGTTTTTTTTCAGGAAAGATGCTTGGCAACAAGGAGGATGCCATGCCCAAAGGCTACAATGGAAAGATTTTGAGAGTGGATCTCAGCTCAGGAAAGATCTGGGAAGAAGCCCCTGAGGAGCGGGTGTATAGGCTCTACATGGGGGGCTCGGCTCTGGCTCTTTACTACCTGCTCAGGGAGCTCAAGCCCGGGACAGACCCTCTCGGGCCTGAGAATCTGTTGGTTTTTGCCTCCAGCGTGCTTTCCGGAGCCCCTGTGGCGGGTGTGCCCAGGTACACTGTGGCCGCCCGGTCCCCCCTCACGGGAGCCTTTGGGGAGGCTGAGGCCGGGGGTTTTTGGGGGCCGGAGCTGAAGCTGGCGGGCTTTGACGGGATCGTGATCCAAGGCAGATCCGAGAAACCCGTTTATCTGTGGGTCAAGGACGGCAAGGCCGAGCTCAAGGATGCCTCCCACCTGACAGGGAAGGACACGGGAGAGGCCCAGAGGCTTATCCGGGAGGAGCTTGGGGACGATAGGGTGCGGGTGGCCCAGTGTGGGCCTGCAGGGGAGAGACTGGTGCGCTATGCCTGCGTGCTCAACGAGCTAAAGCACGCCAACGGCCGAACCGGAATGGGGGCCGTGATGGGCTCCAAGAATTTGAGGGCAGTGGCTGTCAGAGGCACAGGAAAACTGGAATTCGCAGATCCCGACAGGATAAGGGCCATAGGGAAGGAGGTGGCCGAGCTGATACCCCAGTCCCCCATGGCTAGGAACTTCAAGCAGTACGGCACCCCGGTTTTTGTGATGCCCCTCAATGATTCAGGCATACTGCCCACCAGGAACTTCCAGGCCGGCATTTTTGAGGGAGCCCCAAAGATCTCGGCCGAAGCCATGAACAGCACCATCCTCCAGGGTAACAAGGGCTGCTACAGCTGCGCGGTTCACTGCAAGAGGGTGGTGAAGGTGGAGGGCAAGTACGCTACTGACCCCGAGTTCGGGGGCCCGGAGTATGAGACCTTGGCTTCCCTGGGCTCGCTTTGCGGTATAGACAACCTGGAGGCCATAGCCCACGGAAATGAGCTTTGCAACCGCTATGGCCTGGACACCATTTCCACGGGGGTGTGCATAGCCTTTGCCATGGAGTGCACCGAGCAGGGGATCCTGACCCAGAAGGACACCGACGGGGTGGAGCTGCGCTTTGGAAACGCAGATGGCATGATCCAGATGATCCACAAGATCGCCCGCAAAGAGGGCTTCGGGGAGATCCTGGCCCAGGGTGTGAAGGAGGCTGCCCGAAGGATAGGCAAAGGAGCGGAACGTTATGCCCTGCACATAAAAGGGCAGGAGCTTCCCATGCACGACCCCAGGGGCAAGAAGGGCTTGGTCCTGAGCTACGCCACCTCCCCCACCGGGGCGGACCACATAGAGGCCCCCCACGACACTTCCTTCATGTCAGAGACCCCCATGCTTTACGCAGCCAACCCGGCCGGGGTCCTGGAGCCTCTGCCGGCAACCGAGTTGGGGGCCCGAAAGATAAGGCTCTTTGTGCATGCCCAGCAGATCTGGAACTCCTTCAACTCCCTTGGGATCTGCAATTTCGCGGCAGCCCCCTATTCGGCCTTTACGCTTCCCCTTATTGCTGACGCGCTCAAGGCGGCCACCGGCTGGAACACCAGCCTCTATGAGATCATGGAGCTGGGGGAGCGCACCATTACCATGGCCAGGATGTTCAACCTGAGAGAGGGCTTATCGGCCAAGGACGACGAGCTTCCCGAGAGGCTTTTCCTCCCTCTGGAGGAGGGAACCCCCAGAGAGAAGCGGATTAGCAAGGAGGACTTTGCCGAGGCCTTAAGACTTTATTACGGGGCCATGGGGTGGGATCCAGAGACAGGTGTGCCCACCCAGGGGAGGCTGGCCTTCCTAGGGCTGGAGTGGACCCAGGGCTGAGAGCCGGCAGGCATCCTGGCCCCCTGTTTAGCCCGGATTATTGTCCCGCTCGGGGAATGGAAGAAAAACTCTGGCCTTCAGCCCAAGACTCCCGTATGGGCCCAAGGCGCAGGCTGCGGATATCCCCCGACTTAAGTGGGCGGTATTACCCGTTGCGACTCAACGACCACCTTCTGGAGCCAGTGGCCTGTGGCGGGCTTCCGAGTCCAATTCATTGGACAGGACATGGTTAGCCAGTCAAATCCAATGCCTTTAGGCGGTAGCAGTTTGGTCATGATCAGTGGATGATGTGGGCTATCTTAATGACATGTTTGGACAAACCGGTCTATGATCAAGAGTAGCCTGAGCTTTGGTTTTAGGTTTTGCCCGGGGTTCAGTGGAAATATGGCGAAGCTTACCGGGGTCTTGGGGGTGTATCCCCCAAAGTCAGAGGCTTTAACCCGCATTATTCACGATCAGTGGATGATGCGGGCCGTCTTAGTGACATATTTAAACAAACCGGTCCATACTCAAAAACACCCCGCTTCTCGGTTTCAGGTTTAGTTCTGCTTTGAGTCCTGATATCTCGAAGTGTATCAAGGGTTTGGGGGCGTAGCCCCTAAAGTTGCGGGCTTTGGAGGATAATCTGGGTTAAGGAATAATCCAGGTTAAGCCAGGGCTCGAAGCAGAGAACCCTTGGTCTTATGCCGGGGGCGGGTGGGGGCTTGGCCCCCAGCCCCTAGAATTTTGGTAAACCATCCAAAACAAGAGCTTACTTTTTTACCCTCTCATATGTTCCCATGAGTTCAGCCTTTTCCAAGATATGCCCCTGCATGGCCCTTTCCACCTGGGCCTTGGTGGAGCCGGCAGGAAGCTTGAGAAGGGTGTCCAGGGCATAAAGCTTGAAGAAGTACCTGTGCTCCCTATCCGGTGGGCAAGGTCCAAAGTAATTGCTGTTGCCGCCTGTGCCTTTCCCGTGGGTGCCAGGAGGCTCTTGGCCTTCGGGGATCTCCTGCAGGTCGGGGGGGATGTCATAAACTACCCAGTGGTCCCACATACCGTCCTGCCTTATGGATTTGGGCACATCCGGGTCGTCCATGATGAGCACCAAGCTCTTGGTTCCCCCTGGGATACCCTCTATCCTGAGAGGAGGACTAACATTAGGCCCATCGCAGGTGTACTTGGAAGGTATTTTCCCGCCCTGTTCAAAAGCCGAACTGATCAGTCTCATGACCCCACCTCCCTGGTGCCAGGCACCATAAGATATCTATCCTGTTGATTTATTAGGCAGTAATTTTCCAGATTCGTAGTAAGATATCCCTACCTTTATGAGAGTGGGTTTGCAGCCTGGGACCGGGTCATTTTGTCCTCCTTTTGAAAAGTCCATGAGTCGCCAGCATTCGGATGCGGAAGCTGTCGCTCCCCATGAAGGGATCATAAAAAATGGTTTTTTGCTTTTCCTGCTCAAAGGGAGATTCCACCCACTGTCTGTATATCCTTTGGCGCACTTTAGGATATGGGCTCAAGCCCAAGAAAGATGGTAGATCATCGATGAGTGTGTCAGGCTCTCCAAAGGCGTTGTGCCTTACAGAGCTGCCGTTGTAATCCCAAGGGAACTTTACTAGACCCGCCCTTGAGGGGTTGCGATGGATATAACGCATGCAGGTGAGGGCGTAAGAGTCGTCCTGAATCACCGAGGAGTGATATCGTGACTCCCAGAAGTGCCCTTTCCGAGTATGTTTCCAGTTGAACCACTTGGCGAAGTTAGTCATGATGTCTCTCATTTGATCGGGCAAAGGAACCTCGTGACCGGGATCCCAAATCAAATGCACATGATTAGACATCACAGTATAGGCATAGAGTTTCGCCTTGTGCCCGGATTTGAAACGCCCGACAAACTCCAGCAACTTCAGGCGGTCCCGGTCATCCATCAAAAAATGTTCACGGTTGTTACACCGCATAACCACATGATGCGGGTAACCTGGAAAATGAACCCGTGGCGGTCTTCCCATAAAATTCTCCGGTGTCAGGCACCAAGAGACCTATAACCTCTTGATATTACAATGTCAAGTGGAAATTTTCATGACAATTGGTGCCTGGCACCAAATGGTATTTAACTTATTGAAAGGACTAGCTGTAGATCTAAATTGTTCTCTTTGCTTTATGGTTCTACGGTTCTATCTTTGTGCCCAACAGATCCAGGAATTTCCTTATCCACTCAGGATGTGCAGGCCAGGCCGGGGCAGTGACCAGGTTGCCGTCCACATAGGCGTTGGAGAAAGTTTCGTTCACATCGGCCCACTTGGCCCCTGAGCGCAAAAGGTCAGGTTTCACGGCAGGGTAGGCGGTGCACACTTTGCCCTGTACCACGCCCGCAGCCACTAGCACCTGCTGGCCGTGGCAAATGGAGGCAATGGGTTTGCGGGCTTCTGAAAAATGACGGACTATCTCCAGCACCTTTTCGTTCAACCGGATGTACTCGGGGGCCCTCCCCCCCGGGATCACCAGGCCGTCATAATCCTGGGCTCTGACGTCATCAAAGGTGGCATTCAAAGTGAAGTTGTGACCCCTCTTCTCGCTGTAGGTCTGGTCTCCCTCGAAATCGTGCACAGCGGTGCGCACCTGCTCCCCGGCTTTCTTCCCGGGACAGACCGCATGCACAATGTGGCCCACCATCAGAAGCATCTGAAAAGGCACCATCACCTCGTAGTCCTCCACATAATCTCCCACCAGCATGAGGATCTTCTTGGTTCCCATGGCTCGTCTCCTTTCTGTGTGCTTATTGCGGCCTTTGGGGTAAGGAAAACTCCTTTTCCCCAAGATCTACATCAGCCTGTTTCCCAGGTCAAGGAACCCTCGGGGATTTGAATCTCCTCTTTTGGTGACTTTTCAAACCAAAAGCCCATCTTGAAATCCTGATCAGAAGCACCCCCAAGAGTGCAGCTCCTACCAGAAACACCCCGAGGGCGGCCCATGTGGGCCATGCGGCATTTCTGAACCACAAAACTGGGTTCCAGGTGGGGTTGGATGCAGCCCTTCCCTGTGGGTTCCTGTACCTGGAAGGCACATCCGGAAGCCCGTCTCCGTCCAGATCCGGGAACTGCCTGATAAACTCGACCAGCGCCTCCCACTCCTTGAGTTCCTGGAGCCCTGGGCTCATGGGATCCTTGTCCACCAGGGCCTCCTTCAAGTCCTGTATGGGCCGCCCAGAGCGGTCCTTGGGCTGGATCTCCAGGATGCCGTGGGTGAAGCCCCCGATGAGCTTGAGAAAGCTGGCGTTATACAGGTTCACTCCCACCTTATACAGGGTTGGGTTCCCCGAAGAAGCATCCAGGCTTGAGAGCTTCCCGTCAGGCTCCTCTATCCAAATGTCGGTGACCCTGTCGAAGGGCACGCGCTTGGGGTTATAAGAGAACCGAAGCCCTGAGATCCTGAGCCTGTAGTCCGGGCCTTTCATTGGGGCCACTGTGGCATGCACCTCCAAGGCCTTTTTCACCTCGGCCCCTGTCAGGTACAAGGCCAGAAGCGGGTAACCCATATCCCCGTCAGGGCCGAAGCCCAGGGGAAAGGCCCTGAAAAGGTCGCACAGTGCCAAGATGCCAGTCCTGCCCGGCAGGATGGGATCCCGCAGCAGCCCCCCGGATTCCACGGCAAAATGGGCCCTCTCGCCCTGAACCCCCTGACTCACACCGTGGCGCCCAAGCGCCCAGCGTATTGCGTCCGAGACCAGGTCCCCCAGGTTGGAATCCCCCCAGGGCTCGTCGGTCAGAGCGAAGTCAACCCTGCCCAAGGGTTCTTCGTACCTCGGTCCCCTGCTGCCCAAAAAGCTCTTTTCCACCCCCTTCTTGAGGAGCTCCACTTGGGCCTGCAACTCCGGATCCCCTCTGACCGAGTCATCCACGCCCATCAGCTCATAGCCCCTTTGTTTCACCTCACCTGCCTCCCACTCCAGGTCCAACACACCCAGGTGGGTCCCGTAAGAGCCGGCCTGTAGGATCCATGTTTTCCCGACAAGTATTGGTTTTTTCAACAGGGTGTGGGTGTGCCCGTCCACTATCACGTCTATGCCTGGGACTTTCCTGGCCAGCTCCGCAGACTCCCCTTGGCCCCCTTCAGAGATTCCCAGGTGCGCCAGGCAGACAACCAGATCAACCCTGTATTTCTCCCTAAGACTCCTGACCTGCTGCCTCGCGGTCTCCACAGGGTCTGCGAACCTCACAGGCCTGGCAAATGGTGCCACCTCGGCGGCCCTCTTCCCCATGAGCCCGAAGATGCCCACTTTTAGCCCGCCCATCTCCCACACCTTGTGCGGCACAACCCCTGCCTCCTTGAAAGCTTCTTCCAGCTCGTCGTCCCCAGGATCCGAGGTGTCAAAGAGCACGTTGGAGGCCAAGACCTCAGGTATAGCCCCCCGGGACTTGGCTGCCCGCAATATGGCCGCCAGGCCCGAGGGCCTAAGATCAAACTCGTGGTTCCCGAGGGTCACCGCATCGTACCCCATGGCCTTCAACAGAAGAAGCTCTCCTCCCAGCTCCCGGCTCACTGTGTGAAACAGGCTTCCCATGGTGAAGTCCCCTGCGTCCAACACCAGCACCGGGTTTGTTCTAGAGGACCTGATGCTCTTTATGAGGGCCCCTATCCGGGCGAAGCCGCCCTGGGTTTTGTCGTCCCCGGTGGAGAAAGGGCTGTAATCCAGCTCAGGGCCGAAACCCTGGAGGTGGGAGTGAAGATCATTGGTGTGCACCAAGGTCAAGGAGCTGGCAAAACAAGTCTTCTCAAAGGCCGTCAAAAAAAGAAGCATCAGCACACTCAGCCTCAGAAAGAATATGCAACTCACAGTAAGTCCTCCAAGAAAAGCTAGGCGGCTCCTTTTTTTAATCCTGAATCTCTATTCTGTTCCAAAAGCCTAACCCTGACTATTCTTCAAGGCCTGTGCCTTTGGGGCTCAAGCCCCCCGCCCCAGATACCCTCAGGCAGATCCCGGCTCAAACCAGGACCGAATCTGAAAGAGAAAATCAGGGGTGCTTTTGAGCACGGGCCGGTCTACCCAAATATGTGATTAAGATAGCTCACCCCCTGTGCTGATCGTGAATCATGCGGGCTAGACTCTCAAAGCGAGGGATAGCCCGTTATGTCCTTGATCTCTTTATAAAGAGGCTTCAGCCTTGAGTAAATTCTTTTGTAGACCCTCTCATAAAGAGCCCTGTAGAGTTTATGGTTTGCCGGAATCGGATCAAAGCCCTCTCCAACTTGAGTCATGGCTTCAACAGCCTCTTTGTGGGAGGGGAAAAAACCCAGGCCCACGGCCGCGCATATGGCGGCACCCAGACCCGAGGTCTCATAAAGCCTTGGCCTGCAAGTGGGCAAGTTGCAGATGTCTGCTGTGACCTGCATGGCGCTTCTGCTTTGGGAACCCCCTCCCGAAACCCTGATCTCCCCAATGGGCACCCCGGTTTTCCTTTCGATTCTCTCTTTGCCTTCCAATAAACCGTACGCCAGCCCCTCCAGCATGGCCCTGTAAAAGTGGCTCCTGGTGTGAACGTCCCCGAAGCCTATTATGCACCCCTTGGCCTCAGGGCCTGGAAACCTTATGCCAGGGCTCCAGTAAGGCTGTAGCACCAAGCCCATGCTCCCAGGCGGGACTTCCCCCACAAGCCTGTCGAAAAGGGCCTCGGCCTCCAGGCCCAGTCGCTCCGCCTCAAGCCTTTCAGGGTGCCCGAACTCCCTCTTGAACCAGCTCACCATCCAGTATCCACGGAATATCTGCACCTCCAGGGATCGGTACCCAGGCACCGCAGCCGGGTAGGCCGGGATCAGCCTGACAGGCTCCAGGTATTTCTTGTGAGTCACATTTATGGTGGCTGTTGTCCCGTAGCTGATGCAGCCCACCGAGGACTCCAGGCTTCCAGAGCCTAAGACCTCGCAGGCCTTGTCGGCTGCTGCTGCTATCAATGGGGTGCCCTTTGGGATGCCCGTCTCCCCGGCGGCCCTGGCTGTGATTTCCCCCATGATGCCCCCTGGGCTCACCAGCTCCGGGAGCATTTCCCGCCTTATGGGGAGCTGCCATTTCCAGTCCCAGTCCCTAGCCCAGCAAAGCCGCTTGTAGTCGAAGGGTATGTAACCCACCTGGCAGCCCACCGAGTCGAGGTATTTCTCGATGAGCATGAAGCTCAGGTAACCTGAGAGAAGTAGGAATTTGTGGGTGTTTGCCCAGAGCTCGGGCTGGTGGTTCTTGATCCAGTTGGCCTCGGCCTCACTTTGGATGTAAGCCACGGTGGGCCTCAGCCCGGCCAGAAAAAAAAGCAGACCCCACCAGCCCCCTATTGGCTTGAGACCCTGGGTTCTCCTTTGGTCCAACCACAATATGGCCGGTCTAAGCGGCCTGCCCTTGTTGTCCAGATTGACTACCGTTGCTCTTTGGGTGGTTAGGCTCACCCCGGCGATTCTCTCCTTGGGGATGGAGCGTTCCTGAAAAAGCTTTTGGGTGGCCTGGCAAAGGCACCTCCAGTAGTAACGAGGGTCCTGCTCGGCCCATCCAGGCTGCGGGCAATGATATGGGGGATCAAAGGGAATCTTCACGATCCCCTGCATATTGCCTTGGACGTCGAAAGCCATGGCCTTCACACTCTGGGTTCCGCAGTCTATGGCCAGAAGCAGGTCTTTGGCGGGCATGATCCCCCCTGCTCCACCCTCATCCATCAGGGGATGGCTTCGGGACCTCAGGGACCCTGTAGGCTCTCCTGATGGTCTCCAGGTAGGCTCGCTTCTCCCTCTCCCATCTTGGCTGGTCCCAGCCTAGGGCAGGCCCGCAGAGCTCCCGGATGCGCTCCAAGTGTTCAAGGCCGCCTTGTCTGGCCAGAAACCCCAGCCTCACCCTCCTGAGCAGTAAATCCTCCAAGTGCCTCACCATCTCGGAGCCTGCAGCGTGGACCAGCTCGGCCCAAAGTATACTAGTCCCCGCAATGGGCTCCAATTGTTCTTCTGGGGCTTTCTGGAGAATCTCCATTGCCTTTTCCCCGTATCTACCGAAAAGGCGTATCCACACTGCGGGGGAGACCCGGGATCCCATCCCAGGCGGCTTGGGTACAGGCTCATAGGCGGGGGCCGAAAGATCCAGCTTTCCCGAAAGACCCAGTTCCCCTGCAGCGGCATGCAGGGCATCCCTGGCCAACACCCTGAAGGTGGTGAGCTTCCCCCCAGTGACCGTGACCAGCCCCTTCTCCCTCCAGACAGAGTGCTCCCTGGACTCCTTTGAGGGCGGCTTGGCAGGGTCCTCACTGATGACCGAGCGCACCCCGGAGTACCCGCAAATAGCCTCTTTTAGCCCACCCTGCCAGGAGGGGAAGTGAAACCTGAGGCATTCCAGCGTGTAACTTGCTTCTTGGGGACTCATGGCGGGCTCCATGGAGAGGTCCTCCAAGTGGTCCACGTCCGTTGTCCCTACTATCAAGACTCCCTCCCAGGGGAAGATGAAAAGAGGCCGGCCGTCCCCGGGATGGATCAGTGTGACGGCTGAACGCACAGGGAGGCTCCAGTGGGGGAAAACCAGGTGGCTTCCCCTCAGGGCGCGCAGCCTTTGTTGCGGGTCAGGAGATCTCTGGAAGGTTTCGGCCCTGGGGCCGGTTGCGTTGATAACGGCCTTTGCAAGGATTTCCTTGGTCTGTCCAGTAAGGGTGTCCTCCAGAAGAACTCCCGAGACCTTGCCGGACCTGTCCCGGGAGAGAGCCAGGACCCGGGTATAGTTGAGGGCCGAGGCTCCCCTGCCCACCGCCTCGAATATGAGGCGCAGAACCAGCCGGGCATCGTCTGTCTGGGCATCCCAAAAGAGGAATCCTCCCCTCAGATCCTCCTGCCTGAGCCCGGGGGCCAAGAAGGAGAATTCCTCCTTCCCCAGGTAGGAGTGGGCCTTCCTGCCGGCCATCAAATCGTACAGGAAAAGCCCCAAGCCCGTTGCCCTTCTCCCAGGGCCCATGCTCCTGCCCACAGGCATGAGAAACGGTATCGGGGTCACAAGGCCTGAGGCCTCGTCGAGAAGTCTTTGGCGGTTTCTCACCGATTGATAGGTAAGCCTGAACCTGCCCTGCCTGAGATAGCGCAGCCCGCCGTGGACCAGCTTTGAGGAGCGGCTGGAGGTGCCCCAGGCAAAGTCCCTCTCCTCGCAAAGAAGTGTCCTGATACCCAGTCGGCTGGCTTCGGCCAAGACGCCGGCGCCGGTGATCCCTCCGCCAATTACCAGGAGGTCCCACCGGGTCGGGATCTCAGAGAGTTCCACGCAGGCCCCCCGTCAGTTTACAAGTTTTCCCGGATTGAACCTCTCTTGAGGGTCCAGCCCCGAGAACACCCCGCTTAGGATCCCAATCCCCACTTTTCCTTTTTCGGCCTCGAGATACCGCTTGTGGTCCATCCCCACCCCGTGCTGGTGGCTTATGGTGCCGCCGGCCTTGAGCACAGCCAAGCTTGCCGCCTCCTTCATGGCTCTCCATCTTTCCAAGACTTCCCTTGTTGAGTCCACGAGGCGGAAAAGGAAGGTAGTGTAAAGGCTGGACCCAGAAGTGTACACGTGGGAGAGATGAGAGAAGACCAGCGCCCTCTCCCCCCAAAGGGACAAGGCTTCCCGGATCGCCTGCTCAATCCCGCCCACGCCCCCTGCCAACTTGTCCCAGGTGAGGGCCGTCTCCAGGGTGTCCACCCCGTAGCCCATCTCCCATAGAGTATTTCGGAGATACGGGGCCAGAAACCTGTTTCTCTTCCAGGCATTGCCAAAGGCCCGGCCAAGGACTATCCCCCCATGCCCCCTCAGGATTCTCCATGCACAGGCCTTCCCCGCCCTTACGATCTTCTCCTGGCCTATGAGCCCCACAAGACCCATGCAACGGTTTTCCTCCCGCAGGCCCCTCATCCCCAGGTAGCTCTTTATGAGGCGGATCTGCCTCTCATGGCCTGCCAAGGTGAGGCTGGTTGCGGTCTCCTGGGGGTTGCTGATCCTTATCATGGAAAGAGGGAGGCCGGCCCCGGCCAGTTCCCTGGAGCAGGCCACAGCCGCCTCCCAGTTCGGGAAGAAAACACCGTAGAGCTCGTCCCTCTGGGGAAGAGGCCGGATGCGCACCAGGGCTTGGGTCAAAATGCCCATCCTGCCCTCTGAGCCCAGAAAAAGCTCACGCAAATCCGGGCCTGCTGCAGAGGCCGGAAACGGAGGGAATTGAAGATAGCCTTGTGGGGTGAGCACCTCCCCCCCCGCAAAGAGATCCTCTATCCGGCCGTAATAAAGGGACTGTTGGCCGCTGGAGCGGGTGGCCACCCACCCCCCCAAGGTGGAGTACTCGAAGGACTGGGGGTAGTGCCCAAGTGTGAAGCCTCCTGGGCGAAGCGCAGCCTCGATCTCCGCCCCTGAAATCCCTGCTTCAAACAGGGCCAGGCGACAAACCGGGTCCAGCTCCAGCATTCTGCGCATACGCTCCAGGGAGACTGAAACCACAGGCCTCTGGGATTCAGGCACCTCTAGGTGGCCCACCACACTGGTCCCCCCGCCATAGGGGATGGCAACCAGATCCCGGGCCTGGACCAGCTCCAGGACGGATTCCATCTGGGCTTGGTTCTCGGGGAAGGCCACCGCATCCGGGAAACGGGCCAGGCTTCCCATGCGCATTCCCACCCAGTCAGGAAAGCTCTGGCCGTGGGAGTGATCCAGCCTGGGGCCGGCATCCAGGCTAATGCAAGCAATGGGGTGCTCCAGGCGGGATTCGGGGACTTTTGCCAGGAATTGCTCACGGGAAACACTTTTTTGCGGCCGCGGGGGGCCCAGAAGTTCCTGGAGCATGGCCCTGGCCGCGGCCGGAGGCTGAATCACCCTCGTCTCATCACCCCAGCCGTTCCATCTTCTCATGGAGAGAAGCCCCCTCCAACTCTAACCATAGGAGGGTGGTCCCTGCTCCCTGTATGCGGAGAGCACCGCGTCGTAAGCGCTTATGAGGCGCTGGCCTATGATCCCGGCCAAACGTTTGAAAAAGGCGGCCTGGCTGGAGGAGTCTCTGGCCAGGATCTCGGCTAGCTTTTCCTTGGAGATCCTGAGGAACTTGCAGTCTTCCAAACACTCCACCGAGGCCGTGTAAACCGGACGGTCCACAAGGCTGGGCCAGCCGAAGATGTCCCCTGGATCGCAGGAAAGGAAATGGATGTGGGCCTTTTCCCCTATGGTAACCCTCGCCCTGCCTTGCTTCAGGACGTAAAGGAACTCAGCGGGCTGGCCCGCCCTCAAGGCAAATTCGCCCTTTGATTTCCCAACTTCTTCGCACGCGGCCGCTATCTGTTCCAAAACGGCCTGCGGCAGACCCTTGAAAAGCTCCACCTCTTGCAGAAACATGGCCGCCTCCTTTCCGGTTAGATGGGAGATAGCACTGATACAAGCTCCCTGCCGAGCAGCCTAGGCTTCATCACCTCCTTCCCATGTACATACTACCAGAAAGTGCACGGGATGGGGCCCCAAGAAACACATACTGCTTCGGCATTCTCCCCTCCAAGGGACAGGAAGAGCTTTTCCCGTGGCCGGTCCTAGCCCGCATTGGCCGCCATCTACGGAGCATGGGGCCTACAGCCCGGCTGCCTTTTTCCCCAGCTGGTATGCCGCGGCCTTGGCCTCTTGATCTTTTTCAATCTCCCCTTTGGGCCCGGCCGAGGCCTGAACTGCGCCTATCCACCTGAGCTTGGAGAAATCGGCTGTGTTCTTGAAACTCTTGACTATGGGGTCGCCTGTGTGCACATCCCTGTCTCCGCAAACCGTTATCAGGCCGATCCCTTTGTTTTTCATCCTTGGGTAGAGGTGCTTGTGCCAGCGCCACTCAGCGTCGAAGAAGGCGCACCAGCGGTCCAGGTAAGCCTTCATCTGGGAGCTCATGGACCAGAAGTACACGGGCACGCTGTGGATGATGGAGTCGGTCTCAAGGATCTTCTCGTAGATCTCTCCCATGTCGTCCTGGATCACACACACCCCTGTCTCGTCGCACTGGTCGCAATCCAGGCAGCCTGAGATTTTCTTCTGAGCCAAAATTATTTTCTCCACCTGCGCCCCGGCCTCCCTGGCCCCGGCCAGAGCCTGCTCCAGGAGGATGTCGCTGTTGCCCCCAACGCGCGGACTTCCCATTACTCCAAGAACTTTCATAAGAGTTGCTCCTTTCCAAGAGTTTTAGTCTCAAAAGACCTATCTGCAGGAGACCCGCCAGGCCTTCAAGGACCTTTTCTTCTTTATGCCGTTGAAGTTGTAAGCGTTCAGGCTCGGGCAGAGTTTTGCAGGCCTGCCCTTGTATTCGGCAGCCATCACAGCTTTTCCGGCCTGCACAAAAGGGAGGTAGAGTTCGCATTCTCTGTATTGAAGGCATTGTTCCACAAGGGCCCAGTCGAAATATGGCAGCAGCTCCTGGACTTGTGCTGGGTTGTTCTTGTATCCGGCATTTAGACCCCTCAAATGGGCCTCATTGGCCAAAAAAATGTTGTATGCAAGCTGCTCATCGTAGGTAAGGGGAAACCCTGTTTCGTGCTGATAACCGTCCATGTTGTCGAACTCCACCCCGTCAAAGCCCTTGGCCTTGCACTGGTCCAGACGGGCCTGCATTATGGGGCCGATGACATCCAGCCTCCTTATGTCAAGCCATCTTTCCCCCTTCCAGCCGCTGTATTTATTTCCTATGACCTCAGCCGGGAACTCATCCTTGTCCGGCCTCCATTTCTCCCAGGTCCCGGCACTCATGTAACATATTGCCTTGCGGCCGGCCTTGTGCAGCTCTTCCACCACTTGGGCAGTAGTCTCAAAAAGGTCGATGTCGTACATTTCCGCCTCCACCGACAAGTCCACCTGGCCTTGCAGTTGCCACTGCCATGTGGTGAAAAGGGGGGGCAACCAGCAACCCTCACAGGGCACTGGGGAGGCAAGCTGGGCCGAGGCCCCACCAATGCACCCAAAAAGGGCGAGAGAGACCATGGCAACTGCCAAAGTGGTTTTTATGTTACCCATTCCAGAGCCTCTTGGCTTGTTTGGTGACACTTTAAGGCTAACATAAGGGACCCCCGGTTCAATGGCAAGAAAAAGAATGCATTTCCTCCAGCCAGGATCATTCTCCAAAGCCTTGCGATTTTGGGGGCTACCCCCCCAAGCCCCAGGCCACGCTTTGGCATATTCCGACTAGAAGCAGGATCGAGCATGAAAGCCAAAACCAAGGTTTTTTTGAACAGAGCCCCGTTTATCCCACCACATCACCAAGACAGTCCCCATTATCCACCTATGGTGAAAAACAAGGGTAGGGGCCTTTGGAAAGGCTGCCCCAGGGGGGTTCTCAGTCCGCAAAGGATTGTTCGCTCAAACAGGAGCTTTTCCAAATGGCGGGAGTCTTCCCATAGATTGACTTTTTTGTTGGGTTTGGCCTTGAATAGGGTGCATGGCCGTTCAAGGGGTGGAGGTTACCAATGGGGAAGGGGTTCGATTTCGACCTGGTGGTCATAGGCGCAGGCATAGGTGGCTTTGTGGCGGCGGTTACGGCCAACGGCCTTGGCAAGAAGGTGGCCGTGGTGGAGAAGAGGAAGCTCGGGGGGAACTGCACTTCCCTCACCTGCATCCCCAGCAAGGCCCTGGTGCGGGCCGGCCACGTGAGCCGCACTATCCAGCGGGCTCGGGAGTACGGGGTTGGGGCCTCGGGGTTTGGCACATTGGAGACCCATGGGATCATGCCCAGGGTGAGATCCGTGGTGGATCGGGTCTATGCCAAGGACCTCCCAGAGACCTTCGAAGCCATCGGTATAAGGGTGATCTTCGGCAAGGCCTCCTTCCTGGACAGACACAGCCTGCAGGTGGGGGGTGATACCATATCCAGCCAGGCCTTCATAATAGCCACCGGTACCCGGCCCCTCATCCCCAAGATCCCGGGCCTCCAGGAGGTGCCCTTTCTCACCAACGAGAACCTTTACGAACTCCCAAGTCTTCCCGGATCCCTCCTGATACTCGGGGGAGGGGCGGACGGTTTGGAATACGCCTGCGCCTTTCGCAATTTGGGGCTGGAGGTGAAGGTGGTGCAAAGGGGCCGCCAGCTTTTGCCCAAACAGGACAGGGAGATGGTGAGCCTTCTGGCCAGGCACATGAGGGAGAGGGGGATCCAGCTCCTTCTAGGCTCCAAGCCTGTGAGTTTCAGCTCCAACGGCGAGGGGGTATCCCTCGTCCTGGAAGCCCAGGACGGGGGCTCGAAAGAGGTACAGGCCTCGGCCCTCCTGGTGACCGTGGGGCGGGAGCCCGACCTGGAGGGCCTGGGGCTTGAGAAGGCAGGGGTCAAGTATACCTCGCAAGGCATCCTAACAGATCGGACACTTAGGACCTCTGCCCCCAACATCTATGCCTGCGGTGACGTGGTGGGCCCTTACCAGCTTGCCTCCACGGCCGAGTATCAGGGGATCTTGGCTGCCACCAACGCCTTTTTGCCGTTCAAGAGAAAAGCGAAATACGAGGAAATGGTCTTCGTGTTTTTCACCGACCCGCCGCTTGCCTACGTTGGGATGACCGAGGAGGAGGCCAGGAAGAGATACGGTGGGGAGCTCAAGGTGTATAGGTTCGGCTACCCGGGGATGCGGCGGGCCATGGTGGACGGGACAGAGGTGGGCTTGGGCAAGTTCCTCTGCGACGCAAGAGGAAGACTTGTGGGGGTTCACATCCTGGGGGAGGCCGCCCCAGAGGTGATTCACGAGGCCCAGGCCCTGAGGAGCCTGGGAGTGCCCCTGCGCAGGCTCAACACCATGACCCATGCCTACCCAACATATGCCCAGGCTCTGGTGGGGCGGGCCAGCCAGCTGGCCTTTCTGGACCACATGGAGAGGAGCTTCTGGGTCAGAATGGGGCTCAAGCTGCTCCCGGGGTTAAAGAACCGAATGGCCGTCACGAGACAAAGACTCGCCGAGCAGGAGGAGATTTCAGGGGCCTCACCCAAAGAAGAGGCCCGCTTCAGGTCCACAGGGGCCTCGGGGGGGGATGTGACCTGGAGGACCATCCAGTGGGGCGAGAGGCTCACCCTCACGACTCTCCCCCGTGAGATGACAGAGGCATACCAGCTCCCGGCCTCTGGCGGGGGCGGCACCTCCGCCTGGATCCTCCTTGACTTCTCGAGCCTCGAGATGATGAACGGCCTGGGGGCCCTGGCCCTGGCCAGGCTCTGCGTGGAGGTCTCCCGAAGAAACCAGGGGGTCCTGGCCGTAAGTGTGGCAGAGCATCACAAGGGGGTGCTCAGGCTCACCGGGCTGGACAGGAAAATCCGCATACGCGACACCTGGGAACAGGCCTGGGCGGAGATAGGCTGGAGGCCGCCGGATCCGGTGCCGGAGCAAGGGCGGGCTTCTGTGCCCAGGGACCGGGATCTTTGGGCCAGGGCCGTGGAGAGATTCCCGGCCTCGGGGTTTGCCGAGGAGTCCATGGATCTGAACCTCAAAGGGAGGCGGCCTTGCGGTGTTTTGGGGGGGTTCGGAAGCCTCTGGCAGAAAACCTATGAACTGAAGGTGCATGGTCTGGAGCTGGAACCCGAGGATCTCATGGGGGAGTTCAAGGGGAACTTCTCCAGGCTCCAGGCACCCTTCAACAGGTTTTATGCCGGGCCCTCCGGGCTCGAGCCCGGGGCTGTGGTGGTGATCCACTCTCAAACCCCCGCAGGTCTCGTAGCCACCGGGGTGATGGTGCTCTTTGCAGACCCCCTCTGTTTTTCCCTCATAACCCCCCAGGGCCACCCCGAGGCGGGCTGGATGACCTTCAGGGCTTTTCGGCGCGAGGATACCCCGGTGGTGCAGATCGTGGGTTTCGGGAGGGCCTCGGACCCCCTCTTCGAGGTGGCCTACAGGCTCATGGGCGCCAAGGTACAGGTCAGAACATGGACCCATGTGCTGGCGGCCTTTGCCGAGCACCTGGGCGTCCAAGCCGATATCAGCATCCGGCAGGAGTGCCTGGAGCCCGCCTTGCAGTGGGCCAACTCCTGGAACATATGGCACAACTCGCAGATAAGGACGCTTCTGCCCTGGAACATGATCCGGGCCCGAAGGTCCTGGTTGCGTGCTGCTCAAAGGTAGGGGGGCCCCGTGGGGGAGTCCTCAGCCCAGTGACCAGTCGCCTGGCCCCTGGGGCGGGCGCAGGAATTTCCAGTTCCAGAGGGGTGACCCTGTTTGCCTAGAGGTGGCCGAGGATGGCCTCAGAAAAGCCGGACGCTGTGGTTGTGGGATCTGGGCCCAACGGCCTTGCTGCCGCCATCACCCTGGCCAGAGAAGGGCTCTCGGTGCTGGTGCTGGAGGGGGATGAGCAGGTGGGGGGAGGGCTCCGTTCGGCCGAGCTGACCCTCCCGGGCTTCATCCACGACATCTGCGCCTGTGTCTATGCCCTGGGGGTTGCCTCCCCTTTTTTCAGATCCCTGGATCTGGGTTCTCACGGCCTCAGCTGGGTTAGATCCCCTGCCGCCCTGGCCCACCCTCTGGATGACGGTTCAGCCGTGCTCTTGAGGCAGGGCATGGAGGGTCTCAAAGAGGAGCTCGGGGTGGACGGTGAGGCCTTAGGCAGGCTGATGAGGCCGATCCTGAACGACCGGGAGCGGCTGATGGAGCAACTCCTGGGCCCCCCCCGCATCCCGAGGCATCCCATTTTGCTTGCCAGATTTGGGCTCAGGGCGATCCTCCCGGCCGCGGCTTTGGCCAGAAGCCATCTTAGGGGCAGGAGGGCCCAGGCCCTTTTCGCAGGCCTTGCTGCCCACTCTGTTCTGCCCCTGGAGAGGCCGGGAAGCGCAGCTGTGGGCCTGATTTTGGGGGCGGCGGCCCTCCAGGGAGGATGGCCTTTGGCAAAGGGGGGCTCCCAGGCCCTTGCCCTTGCCCTCAAGAGGTGTCTGGAATCCCTTGGGGGGGAGATCCGCACAGGCTGCTGGGTGCGATCCCCCCGTGAGATCCCCGGGGCCAAGGCCCTGCTTTTGGACCTGACCCCAAGAAACCTGGCCAAGCTGGGCCGCGGGCTCTTCCCCACAGGATATGTGCAAAGACTCGAGGCCCATGGCCTGGGGCCAGGGGCCTTCAAGATGGACTGGGCCCTTTCCGAGCCCATCCCTTGGAGGGCGAAAGAGTGCCTCCAGGCGGCCACCGTGCACGTGGGAGGGACCCTGGAGGAGATAGCCGAAAGCGAGCGAAGTGTCTGGCAAGGCAAGGCCCCCCAGAGGCCCTTCGTGCTTTTGGTTCAGCCCACTCTCTTCGATCCCGGCCGGGCCCCCCAGGGCATGCACGTGGCCTGGGCCTACTGCCACGTGCCCAACGGCTCCAGCCAGGACATGGCCCATCGCATCGAGTCGCAGATAGAGAGATTCGCCCCAGGCTTCCGGGAGATCATATTGGCCAGGTCCGTGTGGACACCCAAGAGGCTGGAGGGGCACAACCCCAACTATGTGGGTGGCGATTTCCTGGGTGGCTCGCAGGACCCCAGGAGGCTTTTCCTTCGTCCCCTTGGCCGCTGGGTCCCCTACAGGACCCCCCTCAAGGGCTGTTACATATGCTCCTCCTCCATGCCCCCAGGCGGGGGCGTGCACGGGATGTGCGGGTACAACGCCGCCAGCCTCGCCTTGAAGGATCTCTTCCGCTAGACCATCCCAGTGTCCCTCCAGGGCCTCCGCCTCCCAAGAAATAAGACCTCACCACTAATGATATCCAGGACTTAACTCTACTTTGGTGCCAGGCACCAAGTATTTCAGTCTTTTCCGTTGGCATCGGTTTTGTACTTTGATAAGATACACTCAAAAGTTACACTGGAGAAACACAATGGGTTCCGTGCGAATAAATGTCAGTCTACCCGCCCATCTGGTGGCCGAGTTGAGGGAGATCGGCCCCCGGGGGCGCAGCCGCTTCATCGCCAGGGCCGTTGAGCAGTTGCTGCGCGAACGTCGCGCAGAGAAGCTCGCTCGGGAGTACCAGGAGGCCGCAGACGAGACACGTCGCGTCAATTGGGAACTTGAGGGAGCCCTGAGGGATGGCCTCGATTAAGCGGGGGGACGTCTTCCTGGTCAACTTCGACCCCACGGTGGGAGCGGAGGCAAAGAAGACGCGCCCAGCGGTGGTTGTGTCCAATGATATCAATAACCGGTATTCACCAATCGTCTCAATAGCTCCTATCACCTCCAACGCAGATCGGGTTTACTCCTTCGAAGTAGAAGTGGCCGCTGGCCTAGGGGGTCTAAGAAACCGTTCCAAAATAATGATCAACCAAACCAGAGCCGTGGACAAAGCCCGTCTGATCAAGAAACTGGGCCGCCTTCCTGCAGAAATCTTGGCCAGTGTGAACATGGCCCTGAAGCTGCACTATGATCTGGAGTGACGAGTCTGTTTGCCGGGATGCCCCGGGCCAGAGCCTGTCTTCGATACGCCACACCAACCTTTTTCAAGGGCCTCAAGCCAACTCTGCCGACACGATCCAGAAGCGTGGTGTGTGGCCCAGCCTGGTGGCCTTGAGCCGAAAACAGAGGATGGCCAGGGGATCTCCCAAGGTTGGAGCTTACCGGGCCTGATGGCGAGATTCAGCCATCTGATAGCCCAACACACCGGGCCAAAGGATGAGGCGGGCAGGTTTGCCAGGCGTATCCTCGCTGCGCTGAACTCCGTTGCGCTGTTTCTCTACGATGCGGGGTGTAGCCACCAATCCTTGTCCAGGCCCTCCCAAACTTCTTCGTCGCCGAGCCCCCGGACTTGGCATGGATCACTCAGCGCTGAGATGCCCATATACCCTGTAATCAGATGCCATCAAATGGAAGATGACCTTGTCCTGTTAAGATGAATGTTGCCCTGATTCACCGTCAAAAAAAGTAGAGGACCTCGTTGGTCCTGTGGTTACAGGATGATAGAATACCTGCGGCAAGATGATTCTATCACCAACGAGGTGAGGGGATTATGGCACAAGGACAGCTTCC